>ERZ840057.197-NODE-197-length-66063-cov-153.998576_pt1 | contig 66063 bp, 52 predicted proteins | sample MGYA00519907_ERZ840057 | MGnify/ENA primary metagenome ERZ840057 (study PRJEB31850, sample SAMEA3708862) | human gut metagenome | biome: human gut; feature: human-associated habitat; material: faeces | place: China | collected 2014 ...
AATCTCATCCCGAGATGGAACTCCTTTAAAAAGTTCCTCAAGAGTACGTTTTTTCCTGCGTGTATGCTCAGGAACCTTAATAACAGGTGCCTTAAGATCAACATCAGCTTCCTGCTCAGCTTCATCAAACAGATTTAACTGGCCTTCCACATCTTTCATCTTTTCACTAGATGTGCCGAACAGTTTCTTTGTAAGATAATCAACCTGTGCCAGAAGATTCTGTATCTGCTCCTTTTTCGATACTCTTATTATACCACAAAGAGCATTAAAAAAGAAGCAGAAATGCCAGTGTTTTCAAGGCTTCACGGCGTTTTAAATGCTTTAGGCTGTTCGATTTCAAGACCTGACATAAGCCAGTCGAATTGCTGCCATGTAAGCTGACGCACTTCCTGACTTGAACGTGGCCAGCGGAACCTGCCTTTTACTTCCATGCGTTTATACAGGAGTACAAAGCCATCATTTTCCCATAGAAGTGCCTTTACCCTGTCACAGCGTTTTCCACAGAACAGGTAAAGAGCACTGCGTCTTGGATCCATGTGAAGCTGGTCTTCAACGATTACACACAGTGCGTCGATTGACTTTCTCATATCGGTATACCCAGTCACAATATAAAGCTCGCCGGCAGCTGTTATATCGCCTAGCATGAAAGCTCCACAAGTATCTGGATTGTTTTGGCAAGAAGCAGTGGATCCGTTTCGTTTGAAATGCGCAGATTCATGTTTCCAATCATTAACTCCATTGCGGCTGTATCAGTATTTTTATTCATGTCATTGGAAACCGAAATGGAATTCATCTCAATTTTTACAACTTCCTGATGAGACTGTTCATAAGTTGACAGCTGATTTTTCTCAGGAATATCTCCGCAGCCATTCTTGCGGAGACGCTTAACCCAGTTGTAAAAGGTGCTTGGATTAATGTCATTGCTTAAACACCACTGATGATCAGACAGTCCGCTTTTGCGGCATTCCATGATCAGGCGGTATTGTTCTTCGACTGGTACTCTTGGTGCTCTCATAGCTTTTACGTATAATCAGAGTAAAATGCCAGCATCTAGCAAACATAAGTATAGTAAAACACTAGCATTTCCTGATACTTATTATGGGTTGATAATTAATTTGTTGCAATCCGTCGAATTATTTTGCGCTTACAATATAGTTGCGGACAGATACGAATGATTACGTACTTACGTTTGACGTTTACGTCCGCTCTTGACATGCCCGAAATCATGTCGTATATATAGCAAGAGCTGGAAGCTCCAATTTAGCGCTTCCAGCTCAATCATTATCATAGAACATTATTATTTACAGACTTTTCTTCATAGTCTCAGAATCCATGTTATATCTACAGTTAACGTTTATTCTCATTTTCAATTTTACTAAACATTCCACTATATGAATCTGTAATATAAAAGTTAAAATAATCTAATTTAAAAATATCATCTATGACCTTGTTTGTAGCTAATGAAATAACATAATTGCATATTAATAACACTATAAAAAACCGTAATCCATATTTTTCTTCATATCCAGGTAGATAGTATATTGAAAATGCAGTGCCTAAAATTGATAACATTGTTGCAATCATTTTAGTAATTCCAGACATCTTATGATTACATATTAAATAGATTACTAATTCATCTTTGCTTACATTATACTTTTTAGCCTCATCATCAATTGACATCCCCAATAACAAATTAATGTCTTCCTTTTTACTATTATAATAACTTTTATATTTTTTAAATAAGAAATTTTGTATAATCATTAAAATAATAAATACTACTAAAAAGACTACTAAAAAGACAACCAAAAATATTACATTAACTTTAGTTGCCAAAGCTAATACTTCAAACAAAACTGAAAAAAAAGCAACTCCTAGTATCAGCACTGAAATAATCTTTGCTTCCTTAGGCTCATCTTCAAGTACATTTTTCACATTTTTGTAACTTTTTTTAATTTCCTTCATTATGTTCCTATAACACATATTTTTTTTCATACATTGACCTCCCTATAATTTAAATCACCTTTTCTACCGCCCTACAACTTTCCACTTTTGAGCTAAAGAATTATTCTCTGAATAAATTTGAATATTTGATCCATTGGACACATTTCCCCATCTTAAATCAAGACACATATTAGGATTTAATGCAGTTCTTAGAATAAAGGTTCCATTGCCATCCAATGTGGCAATCCACTTTTGTGCCAAAGATCCATTCTGAGTATATTGCTGTACATTGGTCCCATTCTCAGAAATTCCCCATTTCACATCTAATGCCTTACCCGAACCGGTGTTAATAATAGAAACATATCCTTTAGGATCATGAACGATTTCCCACATTTGTGCCATAGTTTTATTAGATTTATATAATTGTATATTTGCTCCATCATCATATGATCCTGATTCTACATCTAATGCGTAAGATTGATCAAGAACACTATTAATTGTATACTTGCCATTACTCAATACATTTCGGCTTGACCATGCCAAGAAATCAACAGCACTCATATATTCCGCATCCCACTGCTGTGCTTCCGAACCATTTTCTGTATGTAATTGTATATTTGATCCATTATATACCGCTCCATTATATAAATCTATGCAATAATCACTATTTAATGCAGACACAAAAGTCAAGGTATTATTATCATTTTTTACTGCTATCCAATTTTGTGCCATCGACTGATTTGTTTCATATTGCCATATATTATTACCATTATAAGCAAGGCCACCCTTAACATCAAGAGCTTTTCCCGATGCAACATTAATTATTGATAAATACCCATTATTATCATGGGATATTTTCCATATCTGCGCATTAGTACCATTGAAGCAATATAATTGAACATTAGCCCCATTCCAATCAGCCGCAGAATCTACATCGAGAGCATAGTTATTGTTTATACTGCTTTTTATAAAATAATATCCATCTGTAATAACATTTCTATTTGCATTCGCCAGATACTTTATATAATTTTCCTCTTTAAAAATCCACTCTTGTGATTTTTCTACATTACTAGAAAAAATTTGTATATTTGCTTCAGATTTAACTTTTCCATCTACACTTAGTCTTTTATTAATATCTAATGCTGATACTAATTCTATACCGCCATTTGCTCCATTAATGGCTACCCACTTTTGAGCTTTAGAATTATTTTCTGAATACTGCCAAATATTTGTTCCATCTGAACCCATGCCCGAAAAAACATCTAGCACTTTGTTTGAATGTGCATTTGTTATAGTAATATATCCATTTTCATCATGAGACACATTCCATAACTGTGATTTTGAGTCAGCCAAGTTATTAAGTATAACATTAGCACCTGACCATTTTGCTGAATTCTCTACATCAATAGTATAATTTTCATCTTCACTATTTTTTATATAGTAATAGCCATCCTTTAAACAATCTCTATTCTGCTCTGCAAGCTGATCAATAGTAAGCTCAGCTGTTTCTTTCCCATAAAACGCCGCCGAATCCTGTATAGCTGTTATCTCTCCTGGAGCAGTAAAATATCCCTTTCTTCCATAAGCTATTACACGTACATAATACGCTGAGTTTTCATCAACATCTACATAATTAAACGTAAACGAAGTTCCATTATATGCATAGGAATTTTGCTTAATAAACGGTTCATTCTTTCCGTTTGACATATATATATTATATCCTGATACATTAACTGAATCTTCACTAAATGCATCCCATGTAGCCGTAAGTTTTCCATTAATAACCGAAAGTTTCACATTCTTTACCGGTTCATATCTTAATAACGCTAATACAGAACATGAACATCCTTCTTTTTTACTACCATCTTCTAAAATATAAGGCTTAATTATATATGTAATATTACTTCCTTTTGTATAAGCTGAAACATCATCTGTATATGATAATCCCTGTATATCAGCTATTTCTTCTGAAACACCATTTGTAGCATTAGATCTATAAATTTTATATCCGGAAGCATTAGCATTACTGCCCCAGTTCAGTACAACAGAATTATATATTTGTGTATTAGCACTCAGATCTGTCACTTTATTAAGAGTTCTTTGTGTTTTCTGTGCTGATGACATTATAGATTCTATCTGCTCTGAACCTACAGTTTTATAATATTTAATTGCATAGTAATAATCAGTATTATACTTTAAAGAGCCAGCATCATCGCTATATGTATTTTTACCGTATGATAAATCAGCTATTTTCGTATAGTTTTTACCGTCTGGTGATCTATAAACCCTATATCCATCTGCCCCCTCCACAACGTTCCAAGTCAAATTTATAGTATTCTCATCTGCACTGTATATAGACATGTCAGGAGCCTGTAAAGCAATTGTAACAGAAACAACTCTTGAGGAAGTAGCATCTTGTTTCTGATTATATGCTACAATTTTATAATAATAAGTATTTCCACATACCACTTCCGTATCGTGGAAATTACATGCTGTACCATCATAAATCATTTCATAACCAGTATTCGGTGATGTACTTTTGTATAATTTATATCCTGTTGCATCATCAACACACTTCCAGGATATATCCACCGAATCAAATCCGCTCTGTGATATATCGGTTATATCAGCAGTATCAAGACCATTATCGCTTGTATCATTTGTAAATGCCTTGATACAATAATTATATGCCATTCCTTTATATCCTGAAATAGCCGTATCTGTATACGATCTGCGCGGATCATTTGATGTCTGTTTTGAAAAAAAACTTTGGTTATCATCAATCACATTTACATATTCTGCACCATATCCCACGTATCCAGATGCAATAGAATGTTCCATCACAGTACTTTCATCAAAAGAAACAACAACAGAGAAAACGTCTCCCACAGAAAAATTTATATTTTGTGGCAGATCAACAGTGTAATATCCTGCATATGAAGTCTTGCCAGTTGTCTCACCTACCAGTTCTCCGCTTTCAGGATTATATCTAAGTGTAGTATCACTTGTATTAGACTGCCTTTGTTTTTCAGGATTTTTATATATTTTTATATCATAATTTCTAAGCACATCTCTTGTAGCAAAGGAAACTGCTTTAAGCTTCTGATCAGATGATCCTGTAACAGTAAATACATTTGCATACGATGAACCAACTAAATATCCGCTTGTATATCCACCGAACATAGTTGCTCCATCATACTGATAATTATGTTCATATTTATCTGCATCAGTTACCTGATATATCACTGCATTATAAGAATTTACTGCCTTATCGTAATATGATATCCATGTATATCCATCAAAAGCAGAATTACTTCCCCAACTGTTTTTTACCAGCCATGCTCCATCCCCCTCCGGAGTATGTGCTATGCCATCATTATCTGTAACAGTAAATAAATTTCTATCTGCTGTATCATCCCAGCCTATAAGGGCAACCGCATGATTACATACAGAATTTTCATAATCATATGTATATTTTCCCCAATAGTCATTATCAGAATAGTACATATTAGAACCATTATAATATACTGTAATCGCACCATTTTCCATAACAGCCTGCTTTACCAATTCAGTATCCGTCATGTTTATATATCTCTGACCGGTAAGCACATACGATACATCATCTGCTTTAAAGCTATACTCCGGAGCATAATAGTATATTCCTTCGTGATTATCCTGTTGATCTATGATGCCTGCCCATTTAGATAATGTTTTAAAAGCAATATAATCATTTCCGCCAGTATTAAGGCAATCACTTAATTTCATTCCCGAACTAATAGACGTATAATCTCCAGTACAGTTAGATAATGGATCCGAATATCCAGTATCATCAAATGACATATATGCCAAAGCATACTCATCCAGATTTATATCCTCCATTGAAACAGCTAATCCATGTGATAAAGCGTATGACTCCATAGCAGCTGTAGCGGCATATGACCAGCAGATTCCCCATCCGCCCTGATTCTTTACAGAAGTTACAAAGTCCCTGTTACGAGAATCATATGATGTCGGAATATAGGTACTTCTAAGCATTGGCTCATCTTCATCATATACAGCTGTATTTCCAAGCTTGTCCTCTATACTAGGTGCTTTATAAGATGTGTCAATTTCATCCATAAGAGGATGTTTAACTTTCGTATCAGATGATTCTGATTGTTCAGTATCCGCAAAAATCATTTGCGGTGTAGTGATAATCATTGCAGTCGTCAAAAAAATAGAAATGAATCTTTTTACAAAAAAATTTTTTTTCATAATCATTAGCAAATACTCCCTCATAATTTTATCTATTTTATTCTCATATTCTTTTTAAATAAGTCATAATATACTGGATTTCTAATAACCAATTGAACAGATATATATATTATTGCAGAACTTACTATACTTAATAGTAAATATAACACTATACTTATATTAAAATTTCTAAATACCAAACATATTAAATATATTAAAATGCAACCTATTATTGTTCCCATTACATTTCTATATTTTAATGATATTCTAGAAATTTTCAAAGCATATACCCCACTAAGTATCATTGAAATAAATTCTGCCATTAAAGTTGTAAATGCTGCAGCATTTTGCCTACCATATGGAATCAAAATAAAATTAAATAAAATATTAGATACTGCAGCAATAATAGTTACCACTAAAACTTTTTTTTCTTTTTTGCATGGAATTAGAATACAATCCGTAAAAAACCAACTAAATACACTAAACAACAAAGCGTAACAAATAATTTTTAAAGAAAATGAGGCCTCTAAAAACTCATTTCCTCCAACAATAAAAACAATCTCATTACTAAGTGAAAATATTCCAACTAACGCTGGACATGCTAATGAAAAAAGCATATTTGCAATCGTCTCCAATGTCATATTAAATTCTTTCTTCTTATTTTCTCCCCATAATAGCGATAATCTTGGAACAGCAACTATTATGATAGCAGCTAATAATTGTTTTACTATATTATAAATTTTTACAGTTATGGTGTAAATTCCGACCTCATAATCAGATGTCAATATTCCTAATATAGTCATATCAGAATTAGTATAAATTGAAGTTGCTATTACATTAGCAAATATAATAAATATTGCCGGTAAATGTTTTTTTAAATTCATATTTAGTGTAAAATGAATTCTACAAATTTTTCTCAATTCAAATATATTAATTAAACATGTGCCAGAACTAGACAATAGCATAATCCAACAATATTTTACTAAATCGTTATTACTTCTTACACCAATGAACAGAAGTATCACATAAACTAACTGTACTATAATACCTCTTATAGTAATATATAAATATTCTTCATATATTGAAAATATCCAATCACATCCTATCGTTGTAAAACAAATACTTAGACTAATTATAAATATTATCTTGTAATACTTATTTACAACGCTAACACTTATAACTGTAATAAATAATAAAATATAAGCTAATAACATTGAAAGAATATTTATCGAAAAAATTTCGCTAGCAAATACTGACATTTTATATTCATCAGTTCTATACTTAGCACCTTCTCTAATAGCATATGTAGAGATTCCTAACCCTGCAACCAATATAAAATACGAAACTATTGAATTTGCAAAATTATATTTTCCAAGATTAACAGCCCCCAGTATTCTTGTTATATACGGCAATGTAAATAGAGGGACTATCATATTTAATATATTTCTAAATCCATTTAAAAAAGCATTAACACCTAATGATTTTTTTCCCATATCCTTAAGTTCCTATCACATAAATTTCTTTAAGTAAGGTATTTTTTTCATTATCATAGAAACAGTCAATGAACATAACAATACAATAATTATTTCAAATACAAAAATGATAAATGAAAAGTTTTCATATGAATAAAAATTGATCCTCAAAAACTTAATAATAAAATTAACAAATATCATATGCATAATATAAATTCCAAATGAATTATCCGATATTACACATATAACTTTCGAAACAACATTATTTTTATTTATTTTTTTCGTAAAATATTCAAATAAGCAAATGGCAAATAAACTTGAAAATACTCCATTATAAGCCAAACAAACTTGAAGATTTTCAAGTGCTTTAAAATTATGTAATATACTAGCTATAAAAACAAGTACAAAAAGTATTTTTCTAATCAATGATAAATCAATTTCAAAAGAATATTTTCTAATATAATCCCCTGCAAAAAGATAAAAAATATACACTCCATATATTGGAAAATAATCATGTATCCAATCTAACGCAGGAACTGATGATAAAGCAAAATTGATTATCCATATTACTGTCAAAAAGATAAAATATGTATGCTTATCTATATTAGCTGCAATTATTCTAAAAAATGGTAATATCATATACATACACATTAACATATAAATATACCACATATGATTCCAGCTTTTTCCGACACATACATCTTTAAATGCAATCATAAAATTTTCAAATCTAAAAGATTTAGTGTCGAAAATTGTCTCTACACAATTAAAAATCGTCCCAAAAAACAATAATACAATAAGTACTCTATAAATATATTTAAAACACTTTTTTAATGTTATTTTCTTTCTATCATCTAAAAGAAGATATCCAGTTATCATTAAAAAAATAGGCACTGCAACTAATGAATAATTTAATATTACATCAAAAATTATATAAATATATGTATGTTCTATTTTATTATAACTATATGTATTTGTTATTATATGTGACATAATAACACATATAGTTGCAAAAACTCTCATATAATCTATAAATTTTATGTGTTTATTTTCCGTCATATTTTCTTTCTACCTTTTGACTTATTAACAAATTTTATATTTAACATTTTTAAATAGCTGCTCCTTCTACACTTGCCAATGTCATTTTTATAGTAAATATTTAATCCCATTATTATCATAATTCCAGCCCAATATGTAGGCTCAGCCAAACTGCTTGAGAAAAGTAGCGTAACAAAAATAGTTATCATCATTAAAAAATTATACAAGTTGTATCTTACTAAATTAAAATAATTATTAACAAATAAGCATAATCCTATAATTCCAACTTCTAAATAAATCTTAACTAGATCCATTTCCAAATATCGCTCACCTGAATTAAACCATGCTTTTCCTAATTCTATTGTTGTTGTTCCATAACCAGATGTTTTATATCCACTATTAATTAATGCATTATATAACCATGTCCTAGACTCAGTAAAATCATTTAAATTGACTCCATATGTTTGTTGAATTATAGAAATCATACTATCATTCAGTAATATCGACCATATAATTGTTGCTATCACAAAAAAAATTTTACTAATGATAATCCACCTTTTTTTAATGGTTATATTAAGATCAAATAAAAAATCTAATAGCATTAATATACTAGCTCCAGCTATTAAAGGCCTTTTAAAAACTAATATCAAGAAAACTAAACTGATTATAAATGCTCTTCTATTTTCTTTAATTTTAAAAGTATAAAAATAATAAAACATCATCATAGCGGCTGAAGCAACATATTGTGACTCTGTTGGTGAATATGAGCCTATTAATGTAATCTTAAAAAAATCAGTTAATTTTATACCTTTAAATAAAAGCTCAAATACATATATAATTATATATATAGCTAACAAATTCTTCATACATATATTCAACTGATTCAACTCAAACAAATTGAATACACAAAAGGCTTCCATAACCGCTATAACAATATATAATAACTCTACAGTTGTCCTATTTAACCATATTCCGTTATAATTCAAATTACTATAATACAAAGTAAGTAATATAAATCCTATAACAACACAGATAATGTTTATCAGCTCATATTTATAGAATAAAACTTTATATTTATAAATAATTTGTATCAAAAATATCAATATACTCGTTGATATTATAACTATATCAAGATTGCTTAATATACTTGGCCAATAATCATGAAACACTGACTGAATATAACGAATACTCATAGACAAAACAAATATTAAATTATTAATTTTTACATTTCTTAATGAATTCATATTTATAAAACTCTTTTCTAAGTAGTACACAAATAACTTTTCTTAATTTTTCCGTTACAAATCCTATACTTAAAACAAATAAAATTACTATCAATCCAATCTCCATAAATTTTATAGAATTATTTATTGAAAAAATTTTATTTAAATATTGCCATAATACATTTCTAATAAAATAATTATCATGAACTAAATATACAGCAAACATTGTTTTACCAATATCATTAATCTTATTATTATAAAATGGTGCACATTTATTTATAAACATAAAAATAAATATAGACGTTGCTACAATTGGTAGCTTATTTCCCCCCATAAAATAAAATTCTTTACCTTTGAATATTGTAAAATTTTCACCAATATAACTAATTACAATTCCTGACATCCAGCAAATAAGCCAGCAAAACACTCCATAAATCAGACATTTAGTTTTTGATATGCTAATCTCAAATTTTTTTAGGTATCCTCCAAGTATGTATAATACAGAAAACCAAATCAATTCATTTTCGTACATATTTCCATACAAAAAAGTAGGAATAATTACCCAAACAATCATACAAACTATTAATATACTTTTATAACTAATTTTGGATAGTTTTCTAAAATACGAATTTATAATATTCATCAGTAAAACTAATACTATCCAAGCTGTTGCAAACCAATATTCTTTAGAAATAATTGGTAAAAAAGCAATATAAGCATTATGTAACGAAAAATCATAAATTCCAAGCAATAGCAAAATTACATATATAAAATATGAATAAAACCAAACCTGATTTGCTAAATTTTTAATTTTATCTTTTATATTTATCTTATTATCAATTCCAAAATATCCAGAAATCATAACAAATATATTTACCCCAACTTGTCCACCTATAGATGTAAACAAAATTGAAGATTTCATAGATCTTGAATATACATCAAAATCATTTGAAAAACCATGATATGCATAATGTCCGCAAATAATGAATATCATTGATACAATTCTTAATAATTCGAATCTACTGTCTCTTTCTTGTTTCATATAAATATATCCTTTGGAATTACAATATTATCGGTATTTTTTTTAATAATACGCTTATCTATGTATCTTTTAATCCTCATTAACTGATATCTTGCTCTATCAATAAAATTAAAATACCATTTCATAGAATGTTTTTTAATAATTAGCTCATCAGGAATCCCTTTATCTTTTTTAGTCAAGACATTATCTATAAAAAAACTATCATATGCACCCTCCATTTTATTTATGATATTCCTTTTTTGAATATGTATGTACATATATTCTTTTACCTTAACTTTTCCCTCAGATAAATAAGCCTTATATACTCCACCATCTTCATAAAAAAATACTTGATTCCTATAATTAATATTTCCAACTGTGTTTCTATAATTCAAATAAATTTTAGGATAGTAACTTAACTGTTCAACTTCTCTAAATTGTCTATAAGCAGGATCAATATCAGCAAAGATAATTTTATCAAAAAAATTATACTTATAATATATTTTGTTTATTCCAATTTCATCAAATAAACAATTATTTTCACTCTTAAAAATCTTTTTTGCGTTATACGTTGTTTTAGTATCTTCTAAATAATGCCTTTTACCGTCATTCCTGTAAAGACATAAATGTCCTAATGGCAAAAATTTATCATATTGTTCATAATTATATTTTTTTAGAAATTTATCTAAATTTCCAAATATCATATCAAAGTCACAATGTCCCCAATATAAATATTCACCTATATACTCATCTAAAATCATTCCATATACAGGTTTCAAATCACATATCTTATATGGTCCTACATCACAAATTTGACAATCCAATTTTCTTTCTGCCAATTTGATAAAATTGTCAAATTTCATATTAATATACTTTACATTTTCAAGTTTAAAATCTACTTCAAAATCCCCTACAACTAAAAAATCTATTTTAGAGTTTTTACCACATGAACTTAACCATATATCAAAATTCTTCGGTTTTTTTCCAAAATATATTCCAATTATACATATATTATTCATATTTCTCCTTTACAATTTAATAATTGTGCAAACTAATTTGGGTGAAAGCATCCATAATAAAGCAGTAATTTTACTTGTAAATTTTGCTCTATGATCTTTAACGACTATTTCTGCCAATGAGCCCAATTCGCTTAAAAGAAATTTTTCTTCACTAGAATAATTTTCCCTATCTTTATCAGTAACTATTTTTTTTAGCATCTCAAAACTTCTTCTAAATTTCATATTAGCCACTCCCATAATTAGTATTTTATCAGAATTATAATTTATACATATCTCATTCATCATATGATCACATGCTTTAATAACATCCATCCTTTTACCAGAAAATTTTTGTTGCGTTATACTTAATTGGTTAATTCTATAATAGTATCCAACAAAATCGCATATACTTATATTTTTTGTTCTTTTTAAAATTTCACAAATTACAAACATATCTTCGTTCAATTTATTTTCTGGAAATTCAATTTTCTCGAAAACTTCTTTTCTATACATTTTATTCCAAGCAGCAACAGAAAATAATGTCTGATCTTTTTGATAAAGTATATTAGTTAATGTCTCATATGAATCTATCTGTTTTATACTTTTTAAATTAGTAAAAACCTTTTTACGAGAATAACGACACATTGCAATTTTAATATTATCATTAACGAATCCCTTTAATAAATCACTAATAAAATTACTTGCTATATAATCATCAGAATCAATAAAAACAATGAATTTACCTTTAGCCCTTTTTATTCCATAATTTCTTGCGGATGACAATCCACCATTTGTTTTAGTATAAATTTTAACTCTACAATCTAATTCATATTTTTCTGCAATAAACAAGGAATTATCTGTTGATCCATCATTAACAATAATAATTTCCATATTTTTATAATCCTGATTTATTACACTTTCTAAACATTCGCTAATATATTGTTCAACATTATACATTGGAATTATTATAGAAACCAAATCTTTTGAATACATTTTTTATCCTCTTCTTATTATTATTTTTCTAATTAATATAATTAGTAATAAATATATTTTATTAAATATCCCAATCCATGATTTTCTTAAATATTCTTTTTGTAATAAATTTGAATATTTCTCAAAACAATTTAAAGTATCTCTTTTTTTTAATGACATTAAACATAAATGAAGTTCCGTATTAAACCTTAATTTTTCAGCGTATCTAATAAAAACGTCCTTTTGCGATAATAATGCGTCTTTTAAAATATAGTCTGTAGCTAAAAAACAATTTTCTTGTTTTTTGATATCAAATCTAGACGTAACTCCGCTATCATTTAATCGGTATTTATATATAATATAGCTATTACATGTCAAACTATTAATATAATTTAAATATTTAATTACAAAACATAAATCCTCCCAAAAAATTATATCTTTTTCGAATCTCAAATTATACTTTCTTATAATTTCACTTTTAAATATTTTGTTCCATAAAAACCCATCAGCTTCTCCATTTTCCAGCATTTCAATAAATTCGCTTGTAGAAAAAGTTATCTGCTTATAAGCAGCAATTTTTTTTCCACTTGTAGTACAATATCCATAATACCCTAATTCAGATGTGCCAATCGAATTAGAAACATTTTTTAATGAATCCTCTTCTAGTAAATCATCTGCATCTGCAAAAAAAATGTAATCTCCCTTTGCTAAATCTAATCCCGTATTACGAGCACTAGAAACCCCTTGATTTGATTTTAAAATTAGTTTAAATCTAGAATCATTTTTTATAAAATCTTTTACTATAATTGCCGTTTTATCTGTCGATCCATCATCAATTAGAATCACCTCGTATTCCTGATAGGATTGATTTTTTATAGAATTTAAAAGTTCTAATATGTATTTCTCCATATTGTACATAGGCACAATAATACTAATCATTCTATTCATCAAATCTCCAAATCTTTTATAAAATTTCCAATTGAATCCCATGAACAATTTTGTTCAACATATTTTTTAGAATTCAATCCCATACGATTTCTTTCTTTATCATTATCAATCAAATACATTATATTTTTTGCATAATCCCTTATTGCCTGACTATATTCGTATACTGGTGTTTTGATTGCAAAACTATCATTTAAAGCATATTTCATTCCTGAAACATCAAAACAAACAATGGGCTTTGCTAATACCATAGCCTCTAAAATAGAAAATGTCATGGTGTCAATAAGACTTGGGAAAACATAAACATCAGACTCATAAACAAGTTGCAATGTTTTTGTTCTATCGCATCTCCCCCAAAATTTCACATTTCCTGAATCAATGAGTTTTTTGGCTTTTTTCTCTAATGACTCCAACAATATTCCATCTCCAACAATGTTTAAAATTGTATTTGGATAATATTTTATAACGTATGAAAATGCGTCTAACAAAGAAACTATATTTTTTCTTCCTATTAGTTGCCCAGTATATATTAAATTTATACTATCATTTTTGATATAATGTACTTTTTTTCGATCGACAAATTTCAAAACATCGTTCTTATCAACCGCAGTCTCAAGATGATATATAATTTTAGATTTATCCTTATCTGGAATATATTTCAAAGTTTCTTCTGTACGCAAAATTATAATACTAGACTTATTACACATTTTTTTATATATGTGATTAAATCTCAATGTCCTTAGTATTATTTTTCTTATATATTGAACTGGAAATTTTTCTTTAAAACTTAATCTTTTTTCGAAAATTTTATCAATTTCATCAGTTCCCCCAACAGGTCCCCAAATCAGCGGCACCTTAATTCTGTAAACATATGATGGCAAAATAATATTTCCAAATGTTATATACCACAGATAATCAAATTTTTCATTCTCACATAATTCTTTAATAAATTCATAAGTCTTTTTTTGCCATCTATAGTATTCATAATATATTGAAATTTTATGCCACTTTTCTAATGACTCAACATAATAAAATTTAATATTTATATTATATTTTTCAATATCTGTTTTAAACTCTTCTTTAGTAACAACAGAAACATCAAAAAATTTCGACGCTTGTAAAATCCAATTCCAACCAACTGCATCTTCTGATCCGCTATCCGGTCTACATGCAAATGCTAAAAAAACTATTTTTTTCATATCGCTCCACTATTGTAATCAACTAAAAATTGTATTATATAAATCACATATTTTTTCCCATGTATACGCCTGTTTAACACGTCTTTTAGCCATTTTACCAATTAATTCAATTTTATCACTATTCATATTATCCACTTTATCAATTAATTTTGCCAAATCGCCTTGTTCACGTTTCCAATAAAAAGCACATTTTTCCGCAACCTCTCTATTAAACCCAACATCAACAAGAAGATTTAACTCTGTACTTCCAAGGGCCTCTATTAAACTTGGATTTGTTCCTCCAACAGTATGTCCATGAAAATATGCATACGCATTCTCTCGAATTTTCTTCAACAATTCCTGATCATAAACTGTACCTACAAATTTAATCCTTTGATCACTTCTAAAATGTAACTTACTCTCCAGTTCATTTAAAAACTTATCATTCACATTTGTTATAAGCGCAAAATCTCTCTTTGATTTAGATTTCATAAATTCCCTAATCATAATTTCAAATGAATTTTCTGGCACAAATCTTCCTACAACCAAATAATAATTTTTCTTGCTTAGTCCTTTTTCTTTGTACCAGTTCATAAGTTTTTCATCATCATCAGATAATTTACTAGGTGTCAAATCAGCTCCATATGCAATAAATGTCGTATTAGGATTTTTACCATTTATACCTTTGCCATCATATTGTTCATGAATATATTTTTCTATATTTACTGAATCACAAATAGCAAGATCACAATATTTAACCATCATCTGCTCAGATGCTTTCCAATACTTTCTTATAGGTTTGCTCCACTTTGCTCTCATCCACTCATGTCCATCCGGGTTGAGATACACTTTTCCACCAAGCTTATGTATTTTCTTATAAAAATGTTTTGCAAATGGTCCAATTCTACAAGCCATGATATAAACTATTGGATTTTCTATATTATTTTTCTTTATATATTTGCAGCTCTCTCTCAAAGCAGCAACATCATAATAAATAGCCTGCGCAGGTCCAATTTGTGGAATGTGAATTTTAAAGCATCTCGCATGGTGAAATTCAAATTCTGTATCAGATATTCTTTTAACATTATCCAATTTTGTTTCATCCATACAGCCATCACCATTCGCCTTACATGCTACGTGATACTTTATATTTGGATTATTCTGATGATATTCTGTCAATTTGTATACAAAAGTCTCATACCCACCATACGCACCAAGACTTTTTGCTCCAACTAAGAATACATTTTGTACGTCGCTCATTTTATTCTTACATTGCTCCATCATTCTTTATTACACCTATCACAGTCTGAAATATTATCTTTATATCCCCCTTCACACTCCACTCCCCAATATACTGGGTATCCAGCTTCACAACTTCTTCAAAGTCCGTGATATTGCTCCTGCCGCTCACCTGCCACAGCCCGGTCAGCCCCGGTCTGAATGACATTCTGGCTCTGTGGTGTGGTTCATACTTCTCCCACTCATCGAGTGTTGGTGGTCGTGTTCCCACCAGACTCATATCTCCTTTTAGGATGTTCCAAAACTGTGGCAGCTCATCTATGGATGTCTTCCTGATAAACTGTCCTATGCCGGTTTTCTTTCTTCCATCCGGCAGTATTTTGTTTCCTATGATTCTCGGGTCGAAGTCCATCTTAAACATCATTCCGTCGCTCACCTTATTTTGTGCCATGAGCTCCTTCTTTCGCTCCTCGGCGTCCATGTACATGCTTCTGAATTTGTACATCTTGAACTTTCTGCCGTTTCTGCCGATTCGCTCCTGTGCGAAGAAAATCGGTCCCGGTGATGCTATATAGATTGCCGGTCCTACAAATATCATCACTATCAAGGTGATGATGCATCCGACCAGCCCTCCGAGTATGTCCATACCTCTTTTTGCAAGAAGCTGTGTGGTGCTCGCATAGTTCATGCTGGCGGTGATGACTGTGTAGTCACCGATTTTTTCTATCTGATTAAAGCTGCCTGCCATGGCTTTGTTTTTGGTGATGCCTCTGTGAACAGCTATACCCATCTCAAGGAATATGCCTGCCATTTCATAGGGATATTCGCTTTCTGCGCACGGTGGTATAAGCACCTCATCCACCCATTCCTCACAGGCGTAGTCCACTATCCCGTCGTGATTTGCAACGATTGGTATTTCGCATATTGTTTTGCCCTTCAGGTCGGCATCTGTTGCCGCTGCTACTATCTGTGTGTATCCAAAGCCATTTTCCTTTAGTCCGTGAAGTGTCTCCTCAAGGAGCTTTTCCGGTGCTATGACAAAGAGTGATTTTTTCGATGAAGCAAAGCTTCTTTTTTTGATTATTTTCTTTAACATCACTCTGCCTAAGTACGACACGAGAATATATATTGGGATCATGATGTAGTAAGACATACGCGAATATATCTCGCCCATCTGTGTGGTAAACAGGAAGAAGGTTGTTATTATTTCTATAAGTGCCACATGCTTACATGTAGCTATGAGCTCATCGAGATAGCCGCGCTTCAATACATTTTTGAAGGCATCGGATACTATTTCCACGAAGAAATCTATGAGCAGAAATGCTGCTGCCAATATCCTGTAGTCCTTATCTGTGTATGGATTGCCAGGACCAAAGCGCCATATGTATGAAACTATGAATGCTATCTGCATGCACAGGACATCTAAGAGCATAAAATCTATATGCTTGGTCCAGCCTCTTCCTTTCTTTCTGTACATTTTTTCTATGTCTCCCTGTATTTCCTGATTACCCTATTTCCAGTTCATCCCTATGCTGTCGAGCCTTGCTATGCGCTCTGTGTCGAGCACCATGCCACTGGCATTCGGGTTCTTTCTTTTGCATCTGATATTTGATATCCAGCGTCCCAGCTTCACTCCATCTGTGGAGTACGATACCGGCACGTCCAGATTGCCGTTTTTCTCGTAATATGTTTTTGCAAGCTCAAACTTTCTGTTCCACTGTACAGCGGTCTTGCTTTCTGACCTGTAGCCTATACTCTGCAGCCGTTTTAGCTGTTCATCTGTCATTGTGCGGCTATTGGTCTGATTGGATAGCCAGCGTCCAAGCGGTATACCGTCTGCTGTGACGTACTTTGCAGGTACCTCGAGGTTTCCATGCTCATTGTAGTAGGCTTGGGCTGCGCTGTAGTACTCTTCCCACTTCTGCTTGTTGTGGTCCCATATCATGCCAAGCTTTTCTAAAGCTTTTCTCTGCTCATCGGTGAGTGCCTGCTCTATGCCATACTTTTTCACCTTGAAGCGCATGTTGTTGATCCATGAGCCTAGCCTAAAGCCTGTAGGCGACACGTATTTGGCCTTAATGTCCAGATTGCCGTAGGTATTGCGGTAGCATTTCAGCTCTTCAAGTACCTCCTGCCAGCTTGAGTCCGTGACATCCCATATCATGCCTATATCGTTTAGCTTTTGTATCTTTTCCCAGGTGAGGTTTCCGGATATATTGCCTGACTTCACACGCCTCTGGGTGTTTATCCATGCTCCCAGTGTGAGGCCTGCCTCAGTGACATAGCTCTTTGGTATCTTGAGATTTCCATTTTCCTCATACCACTGCTTTGCTACCTCGTAGTATGTGTCCCAGGCACTTCCCAGATTTTCCTGCAGGTGCATGAATATCTCCCTGCTGTCCTTGGTCTCATCTATAATGCGGAATCTGTCGTCAAAGTGCTCTCTTAGCGAGTGAGTGTCCGGATACAGTAAAAATGCTTCCTGCATCTCGTTTTTCAGGCAGTCTATGCAGTAGAGGCTGTCGAAATTGTTGACCAAGTCAAAGATGACCGGTTGGTTTTTGCTTCCTGCTGACAGTGCTCTGCCTATCTGCTGCAGATAGATGATTGGCGACACCGTAGGGCGTAGCAGTATTACTCCGTCCACGTCGTCCACATGTATGCCCTCGTTCAGCATGTCTATGCAGTAGAGGAGCTTTAAGTGGCTTCCTGTGTCCTTTTTGAATTCGGCAAAGGCTTTGCTGGTCGACGCATCGTTGTAGTACGCTGTGTATATGTGTGGCTTTTTGTCCACCTTACTAAACCAGTCGCCCGCCTGCTCCTTCATCTCATCCATGTGTTCTCTGCCCGAGCAAAATACTATGTATTTGCCATCTGGCTTTGTCATCTGTCTGGCAAAGACGTCTGTGAGGCCGTCTGCCTGCTCAAGTGCACGCTTTAGCTGCTCTAGAAGCTTTTCATTTTCTGATACGAGTCCCGGGTTTGATAAGCCTTCGATTCGTTTTTTCAGTTGTTCGAGTTCTTTCTTGTATGAATACATGGCTATGACATATTTAGGCTCCGGAAGTATTTCCCTCACTATTGCTTCCCCGAGTGTCATCTCTGAGGCTATGTTGCCCTCAAAGAGCTCATCTGCCATATTGCGCTGGTTGTCCAGATAGCGTATGTTTGTTGCCGAGAGCCCCAAGCGCTTTGCCTTCGGATATGCTTCCAGAAGCTTTTTCACACTCTTGCCCCACTCTGTGGCTCCACAGCGGTGAAACTCATCGAGTATGATATAGTCAGGGCGCAGGGTGTCTATGCTGTCCTCATGCTTCATGAGCCTGCTGTACGACATGTATTCTATGTTTGAGAACTGTGTGTCTATGTTCTCAAGCTGTGTCTTGTAGATGTACTCACTTGGCGATAGCCATAGAAAGTGCTTGTGTGGATGCTGCTCCACGAGCTTAAAGGCTATCATCGACTTGCCCGTGCCTGTCGGATGGATGACGGCTGCCATCTGCTTTTCCTCCAGCATGGTCTCGACTGCTCTGTATGCATCTTCGTTGTGCTTGTAAAGATGTATGCTCATTTGCTGCCTCCGGGTGAAACACTACATAAAAAGGAGGTTGAATTTCGCAGATTATTACAATCTGCGAAATCCAGCCTCCCTAACGTATAAAATAAGCATTTTATATAAATATGACCATTCATCTGACCACTTATGGGACAGCTATAGAATTGATTGCGGAGCGCTTGGTTTCCAGGTTTGGATGCACATAGCGATTCAATGTAATATTTACATTGGAATGTCCAAGAATCTCACTTACACTCTTAGCGTCGGCGCCGCTGCTGATACAGTTCGTGGCAAAGGTGTGGCGCAGAGCATGAAAGTGAGTATCACCGATACCTGCCTCTCTTAAATAAATATGAAATTTGTTCTGATAAGTGCGGGGATCCATAGGCTGAGTTTTCTTTAGAAAATAAAAGTCACTTTTCATTGAAGTGTTATAATAATCTGACAGCTTGTCATATACAAAGTCAGGGATAGGAATTTCACGAAGTGAATTTGAAGTCTTTGGTGAATCTATATATAAAGAAGTCTTTCTTGTGGCAGTGTGGTTATTTTGTGATGAACCGGATGTGTGTACCGTGTCTACCGGAAGTCTCTGCACTGTGCGATTGACATGCAGAGTGCGGCTAATCATGTCGATATCTTCCCATTTCAGGGCACAAATTTCTCCTAAACGCAGCCCCATAAAAAGGCACAATAAAATACCGAGCTTATAGATATCAAGCTCGGTAAGAAGATACTCTGTTAGCTTTTGCTGGTCTGTTATATTGATTGTATTTATGTTGTTTGAGGATGTGACGGATGAACGTTTTGTCCTGTACGACAGATGAATTTCTCCGGTGCCATATGTGGCAGCTCCATATGCAAGGATTGAATTGAATATACAAAGTATGCTCTTTGTAACGCTCTCACCGGCTGTCTCAGGCAGTAGCTTGAGTATTTCATTCTGATTTAACTGATCTATGACACTTTCTCCCCAGTTTGGTTTGATATATTTGTTGTATATAGTAGAATACTTTTGAATGGTAGAGCACTTCCGGCTGGATGCTATACTTTCAAGCCATTTCTCAGCGACTGCCTTTACGGTGATAGCGGACTGCTTTGGAGCTGCTGTTTGATTAAGTGAAGCTGCTTTTGCTGAAAGCAGCCTTTCTGTTACTTCCTTATAGCTGTGACCGTATACCGATTTGCACTTTTTACTGCCGGCTGTGTCTACTATGTAGTAGCGCCCCTCCCAGCGTCCGTCGGCTCTCTTTCTGATGTTGGTTCCTCTTCTTGACATGTCTGTTTCCTCCTTAAAGTGTATATGTATATATACTTTATAGGAAGAAGAATATTAACTCCATATAATATCTTCAGTTTTATCAAGTCTACAGTCACGATTAAATTTATCAACTATTTCATAATAGGATTCAAACAAATCAGCCACATATAATGAAAGATTTTTTTCCTTAACACCATCAAGATCTTCACCTATCTTGATTTTTGTACCTATTGAATCAATTAAATACCCAGCGTCTCTGTTATAATAATAAATCTTACCGTTATTATCTTCAATTTTACACATATTATCATTATCTATCGGTAACTGGTTGGCAATCAATTTTATAATATACGGCGTTGGCGAGCTTTCTCCCTGCTCCCATTTTTGTAATGTACTTATTGGTATATTGAACATCTTTGAAAAACTACGTTGCGAAAGTCCAGTAGTATTTCGTATTTCCTTAATGTTCATAATAACAAACCTCCCATAAAAACATATCCAATTTGGTTACTTTTTTTGTTATTATACCCAAATCGGATATATAATGTCAATATAATTTAATTTATTTTTGACCACAATTTTGACCATCAAAAAATTAAAAATATATAAAATACATCCCAATATTCCATTAAAAATGTAAAAAGATACAAAAAAAGATACAATAGTTGACATAAAATGACTAAAGTTTTATTATATATCTAGTGTTTTTAACAGAGGTAAAGTTCGCAGATTGTAATAATCTGCGAACTTTTTTATTACATTCTTTCTGATTTGTGCAATAGCCAAAAACACCTCCATTGCAGCTTGCAATAGAGGTGTTTTCTAGTATCTTTACTATTCAATCATCGAAAGACGTTCCTTGGCAATCTTAATGTCCTCATCTGACGAATTAAGCATTTGTTTTGCTGCAGCTACAGTACCATCATTTTTGAAGAAGGTCACCAGTGTAGAAATTCGCTCTTCTCTACGTCCTTGTTCGATTCCTTGTTCGATTCCTTGACTGAGATTACACATAGATTTCAACAACTCCTTTCTGTCACCTTCCATTTTGATATCAAACTCATTCTCCAGCATATCGTTTTTTTCCTCAGCACTTAGTTCTGGCAGAAACAATTATATAATAATAACTCCATCCAATGCAATAGCCCAAATGTCATTAAAAATATACCAAAAAGAGAGCGGGCCGGCGAATGGGAAGTTCGCCGGCCCAGATTTACACTAGGAGCAAAGTTTATACTTTGCGGAGATAAAATATATTTTTTCGTGGCCATTCATGTTGTCGCGGCCACGCTATAGTTCTGATTTGCTTATACAGCTGCCAGCTTCTTTCCAAGCTCCTCGCAGGCTGTCTTTGCATCATCGTCCGGTGCATCCTGGCAGATAACACCCTCGCCGCCTACTACTGTGGCTCCGGCTGCTGTCATTCGCTCTACCCAGTCGCGCATCCACTCGCCATCGCCCCATCCGTATGAACCGAACAGACCGATAGTCTTGCCTGCCACGCAGCCCTCAAGCTCTGTGACAAACGGCTCCATCTCGCCCTCCTCAAGTACCTCTGCACCCATTGCAGGGCATCCGAGTGCAAATGCTGTCTCTGATTTAAGCTCATCTATTGAAGCACTGCTTACGAATACGATTTCTGCTTCCTTTCCGGCATCTGTGACGCCCTTTGCAACTGCCTCTGCCATTGCTGCTGTATTGCCTGACTGTGACCAATAAACTACACTGATTTTGCTCATTTTAATTCCTCCTATACCGCAATCTGCTGCGGTTCTTCTTTATATATTTCCAGTATCAGCCTCATATCTATATCCTCGGCCAATAGCTGTATGACACTTTCCTTCGCCTTTTCAAAATCCTCAAACATCTTCTTTTTGAATGGTACGTTGCGGTACACCTTCCAGTATCCTGAATACAGGCAGCCGCATCCGTTATGCTCTATAAAGCCTCTCACATCCTCTATCGGATATCCAAGCAAAAGCCCCATCTCATGTGGAAACTGCTTGTGTTCATCATTCAGATACGCTTCGTAGCGTTTTTTGAATCTAAGTAATATCTTGCCGAATGAAAAATCCTCATATCCCGCTTTCTTTAGTATGTCCAAAGCCTCTGAATTATTCAGATATGCTTCTAAAAGGCTCCTGCGGAATAAGAGGAAGGCGGTTTTCTCATTCCTTGCTGCGAGCCTGAAATGCGATATCCCGGAAGCTCTCAGAATCACTCTCATGGCACTCTCATCAGTGCTGTCTATCATGAGCATATTTGAAATTCTCGCTCCTGTAATTAGCGGGGCACACTGGAGGGCAAGCTGCATTTCCACGCTCTTTAAATCCATGCTCATAGCAATCTGAAATACTTCCTGGCACATTTTGGCTCCTTTCGTGTTAGTTATCTCTAACCTGAGTTAAATATATCTTACTTATACCTATATGTCAAGTATTTTTTTGTCATTTTTACACTTTTTTATTCTCAATTAATTGCAACAAAAAACACACTAAGAATCTTTAATTCTCAGTGTGCCTTCCTTATTGCCGTTCTTCTTTTTATACAATTCATTAATTCACTTATTATAACAATTGTACCTATTGATATATCACAGCCTCTCCCCCAATGCTTTGCAACGCTTTCTGCTAAAAACAATGCCATAAAAGCCTCCACTAAAAAAATCCGCTATACTCATTCTAGTATAGCGAATTTTCTAAAAATTACAATTCCTATAAAACCAGGCTTATGACACCTGCACTCTATACATATTTTTGCGGTCAATCGCTCCAATCTCTTCAAGCGTATTGATCATACGATACACCGTAGCAGTCCCGATAGAGTGGTCTATCTTTGACGCCCGGTAATAAATTTCTTTGCAGCTTCCGCACTCGCCCTCGAGGATTACATCAAGCAAAATAAGTCTCTGCTTTGTAATCCTGCATCCGCTGTCCTTTAGCTTGCCAACGATTACCTCTTTTTGCTCTATTGCTTCTTTCGACATACATCCTCCTATCGTTACCGATGCCGGCAGATGCAGCTTAAGCGGCAGATGAGTTCTTTCCATGAAATGCCCATCCTGTGTTCATACACACCATGCCGTGGATTAATGACAGCCCTTGCAATGGCTGCAGTCCATTCCACACTGCAGGCTCTTGCCTGCCTTCTTAGATTTGATTATTGTCCTGATTACAAGTGCAACTATCACTACGAGAATTGCAATTACAATGATATCAGCCAGCATGTCATCATCTCCTATTCACTACAAATGCTACTAAATATACTGCTGCATTATTTCTTTTCTTTGAAAAATCCTATTATTATCTTTACGGCAAGCCCCAGCAGGCACAGAAGAACTATGACTGCTATGAGGTCTGCTGTGTTAAATTCCAAGTTGATTCTCATTTAAATGCCTGCCACTAAACGCCTATTACACGTTTGATGCCGCAAATGAAGAGCTCTTTACTGTTGCCTTATTAGGGTCTTTTCTGAACAATAAGTATAATACACCTGCAAGGAGTACAAATGCAACTACTGTCCAGAAGTTAAAGGCAACCTCACCTATGCAAAGTCCCACAATCTGGTAGAACATAAGTGTTACACAGTAAGCTGATACGTTCTGGAATATGATTGTAAACCAGAAGAACTTACGGTTGTTAAGCTCTTTTGCGGTTGTTGAGATGGCTGCAAGACATGGTGAGTCAAACAGGTTGAACAGCAAGAATGATACTGCTACCATTGTTGTTGGGAAGAATGCTGCAAACTGATCATGCATGCTTACTGCATACTCTTCTACCTCTCCAAGTCCTGAGAGTACACCCATTGTTGATACGATACCCTCTTTTGCCACAAAGCCTGAGAGTGATGATGCAACTGCCTGCCAGGTATCGAATCCGAGTGGTGCAAAGATAACTGCGATTGCAGATCCGATTACTGCAAGTAAGCTGTTTTCTGTGTCAACAAGTCCGAATGCGCCATCCTGGATGCCAAAGCTTGAAAGGAACCACATAACTGCACAGCAGAGGAAGAGGATTGTTCCGGCCTTCTTGAGGAATGCCCATACTCTCTCCCATACGTGCAACAGCACACCCTTTACTGAAGGTACATGATACTGTGGGAGCTCCATTACAAACGGTGCAGGCTCGCCTGCAAATGCTCTTGTCTTCTTTAAAATGATACAGTAAATGATTGTGAGGCCGATTCCTGCAAAGTACATAAGAGGTGCCATCCACCAGCAGCCGTCACCCATGATAAAGCCTGCGATAAGTGCGATAACCGGAAGCTTTGCTCCACATGGGATATTTGTTACTGTCATCATTGTCATACGACGGTCTTTTTCATTCTCGATAGTACGTGTTGCCATGATTCCCGGTACACCACATCCTGATCCGATAAGGAATGGGATGAAGGACTTTCCTGAGAGACCAAATCTACGGAAGATTCTGTCCATGATGAAGGCTACTCGTGCCATGTATCCGCAGTCCTCAAGGATTGAAAGGAATAAGAATACGATAGCCATCTGTGGTGCAAATCCGATAGGCGCACCAAGACCTCCGATGATACCTTGAACTACAAGTGATACGAGCCACTCAGAGCAACCTGCATTTTCCATAAATGTCTGTACTGCCGGCTGAATCCACTCGCCGAAGAGTGTGTCGTTTGTCCAGTCTGTTACTATTCCACCGAGTGATGATACTGCCACGTAATATACGCCCCACATAATGAGTGCGAAAATAGGCAGTGCCAAAAATCTGTTTGTAACAATCTTATCAATTTTGTCTGATACCGTCTCTTTTCCTGCGCGTGCCTTCTTTACGCATGAGCCGATGATTGAAGATATGTACTGATATCTCTCGTTTGTGATGATACTCTCTGTGTCATCATCGTATTTATCCTCGAGAGCTTTAATCTCAGCGTCTACGTTTGGAGCACTCTTTAATACTTCTGAAATCTTTGAGTCACGCTCTAAAAGCTTGATTGCAAAGAATCTCTTCTGGTTCTCCGCTACTGCAAGACCAAGCTTATCCTCGATGCCTGCGATTGTACTCTCCACATCATCTGCGAAGTGATGTACCCTCTGAACGGATTTACCTGACTTTGCAATCTGGATTGCCTTCTCTGCAGTCTCCTTGATTCCTGTCTTCTTTAAAGCTGAAATCTCAACAACCTCACAGCCGAGCTTCTCTCCAAGTGCTTTGATATTGATTGTGTCTCCGTTTTTCTTTACAATGTCCATCATATTGACAGCCATAAGCACCGGAATACCAAGCTCGATAATCTGTGTTGTCAGATACAGATTACGCTCGATATTTGTTCCGTCCACGATATTGATAATCGCATCAGGCTGCTCTCCGATTAAGTAATTTCTTGCAACAACCTCCTCGAGAGTATATGGAGAAAGTGAATAGATACCCGGCAAATCCACCAGGTCTACATCCTTGTGACCGATAAGCTTTCCCTCTTTTTTCTCAACTGTAACACCAGGCCAGTTACCAACATACTGATTGGCACCTGTTAAGGCATTGAACAGTGTTGTTTTTCCGCAGTTCGGGTTTCCTGCGAGAGCAATTTTTACTGCCATGTTTTAATCTCCTTATTTCTGTTTGTTCATTCTGTCTATAGTTTGTATTTACTAACCTATAGTCAAAAAAAATTTACTCTACTTCTATCATAGAGGCATCGTCCTTACGAAGTGATAGCTCATAGCCTCTCACTGTCACCTCTACCGGATCGCCAAGCGGTGCCACCTTGCGGATAAATATCTCAACCCCCTTAGTAATTCCCATATCCATGATACGTCTCTTGACTGCACCCTGGCCTGTGAGCTTGACAACCTTGACTGTCTCGCCTACTTTGGCTTGCTTTAATGTCTTCATGCTGACTACTCCTTTTTTAATTTTATTGTTGTTTAAAAATTTATATAAACGTTTGCATAATATCATATACAAAGTCGTTTAAATCTTAAATGATTACAGCTCATACAGCACATTGCTGCATATGTTGTATGTGTTATATATGTCATACATGCTATATCCATGCCTGTTACATTGTTATATCAGACCATGATCTTATTTGCCATGTCCTTGCCGATTGCTACTCTGGCGCCCTTTACATTGACTATCATATTGCCGGCTATCTCTGAGATGACAGTCACCTCTCCGCCTACTACAAAGCCCAGCTTCTCAAGGAAGGCTCTCACCTCTTCCTTTCCGCCGATTTTCTTGATTATCTGTGCCTCCCCGGCACCACTCATTGATAATGGCATCATATTTACCTCGTTTCACGTCTTTAATGATAAAAAACATCATTTGGTATCTCTTACGGCTGTTAGTATACTCTAACGTTACTTAGATGTCAATAATATTTTTTAGATTTCTCTTACTTTTTTTAGATTTTTCTTACTTTTTTCAGTTATGGCTAATAGTACGCGCGCCCCGGACACCTGTGGCGCACACGCACTCTCCTTCAGGCGCATAGCGAAACAGTTTAGATACTGTTAGAATTATGCCTACGAAACGCAGAAACGCTCCTGCATGGACGCAGGAGCGAGGAGAACCGCGCCATGGACGGCGCGTTTCGACGGTTTCGTCAAGCATAGAAACCCTAAAAAGCATAATTCATACAGTATCTTAACTGTAAAGCGTAGCCTGCATGAGAGTACGTGTGCGACACTAAATGCCCGGGGCGCGCGTACCGACCTCAGTCAAAAAGTATATTATAATATTATATTACGTAAAACCAGCTCGGATCAGTCTCCATCTCGCTGGCCACAAGCTCCTTTCGCTCTCCGGTTCTGATGGAAAGCTCTTGGTTTTTGATGCTGACACGAGCACCCGGCTCTATAGAAGAAGTAATAAATGCATTACTTCCGATGACAGCACCTCTTCCGATGACAGTTTCACCACCCAAAATAGAAGCTCCGGCATAGATGATGACATTGTCCTCGATAGTTGGATGTCTCTTCACGCCCTTTAGCTTCTGACCACCTCTGGTAGAGAGTGCTCCGATAGTCACACCCTGATATACCTTGACATTGTCACCGATGATAGTGGTCTCACCAACCACGATTCCTGTTCCGTGGTCAATAAAGAAATTCTTACCGATAGTGGCACCCGGATGGATATCAATACCGGTCTTGCTGTGTGCATGCTCTGTCATCATACGCGGGATGAGCGGTACTCCCAGCAGATGCAGCTCATGGGCTATACGGTTTGTAGTGATTGCAAGCAGTCCCGGATAGCAAAGGATAATCTCATTGTAATTGTAGGCTGCAGGGTCTCCGTCAAAAAACGCGGCCACATCAGTCTCCACCAGAGCCCTGATTTTTGGAATCCTTTTAAAGAAATCATTGCTGATTTTCTCAGACATATTGACGAGCTCGTGATGTGATAAGCTCCTGTATTTAGGATTCTGTGGCAGGGCAAGCACCACCTGCTTGCGCAGATTGTACATGATATCCTCCAAAAGAACAGCAATCTGACTGTCCAGGTTGTAATATCTGAAGCTCGTGCCCTTGAAATAGCCCGGATACATTATCTTAATAAGCTTTGAGAGCAGATCACAAACAGCCTCCTTGTCAGGCTGTGAAAAAAGAGCCTGCTGATTTATGATTTTGTCATCATGATAGTCGTCAAGTATCTGTGATACGAGTTCCTCTATCATTTCTTTGTTATTGTTATCCATATATTCGAAGCCTCCGAATTTGCTATTTATAATATTTTTTTGCCTCCATACGCTCCTCCCATGTGCGGTTTATTATACCGCCAATGAAAAGCACATACATGCAACCATATAACCATACCATTATAAGCGCAATAGTGGTCATTGTGCCATAAAATGAAGAATAATTATTGTATTTATCCACGTACACAGAAAAGATTCCAGAGAAAATCATCCATGCTGCCGCCGCAAATACTGCTCCAGGCAGCTGGTACTTTGCCCTATGCTTCTTGTTTGGCAGAAACACATAAATCACCCAGAAAAATAAAATAAGCACCGGCATACAGATTACCAGGCGATAGTCAACCACACTGCCTATTATACTTCCAATTATATGATGAATATTCGAAAAATACATCTTCCTGAGCTTATTTCCAAACACCATGATACCCAGTAAAAAAAGGAGCGCCAGTGCAAAAACGATACTGTAAAACACCGAATATATGCGCCGTAAAATAAAATTTCTGTTTTCCTTCACATGGTACATATCGTCAAGCCCAAGCTGCAACGAAATAAATGCCTTTGAGCTTAGGTACACGGCGGTAATCATAGTAATTGAAAGTCTGCCTGTACCGCTTGCATACATCTCACTGGCCAGATCCTTCATAATGTCGCCAAACGACTCCGGAATAAATGAGCTTGCCCACATCAGAAAATCAGCCTCTGTGAGCGGTGTCCAGCTCAGCAGTGAAAAGAAAAACAATAAAAACGGGAAAAACGACAGCATCAAAAAGAAGGCTGCCTGCCCTGCGTATGCAGAAATAGAGCTCTCTGAAAAATTGGTCACAAAATCAAAGGCTGTCACAATGATATCCCATCTTCGGCTGTATTTCCTCGCACTTTTTCCTTCGATGTTAGATTCCTTACAATCACCACCTACAGCCTTACTTTTCTCCGTTTTTATTTCCGGTGTTTTACTATCTAAATCCTGTCTATTTTGCTTTGTCATCTGCCTTCTTCTGGAATTTCTCCTCAAAAACTATAAAACGCTCATGTGTACCCTCACCAATGAGACCTGCCTCATCAAAAGCCTTTACAGAAAAAGTGAGCGCTCTGCCATCCACCTTCACAAGCTCCGACTCACAGGTCACCTTCATGCCAACCGGTGTAGCCGAAACATGCTTGATATCAAGCGCAGTACCGACAGTACCACTTCCCTCATCAAGCTCAGACGCAACACTCTCAAAAGCTGTATTTTCCATCAGCGCAATCATAGCCGGAGTAGCAAACACATCCATCGTGCCGCTTCCCATAGCTTTTGCTGTCTTATCCAAAGTCACTGTAATCTCTTTCTTACCTTTAATACCTGCCTGTAACATATCAGTCTCCTTATATTTATATTATGATATGAGGGTCAAAAGATATTTTGCACCTCATTTATGAAATAAATCCTAGCATTTTTACGCCATAATGTCCAGTAAAAAATAAGTTTATAAACTTTTCACAATTACAAAAATTCCCAATTCATGCGGTTTTCTGTTATTTTGTTAGCACTCACTATTTTTGAGTGCTAATTTTCTATTGACTTTTCCGACAATGCGAACTATTATTTTATTATGCTTATATAACAAGCTGGTTTATTACAAATAATAAATGACCTACACTCGCGGAAACAAGCTAAATTGCAGGTAGCAGACAGTTGTTCCGAAGATAAAATATGAACTGCCGCAGGGTTCCATTACCGGACAAAGTGGCACAGCCAAAAGCATGCCACAAACTATCCATGCAAAATCCTGTGGCTGACTTCATATTTTCTCTGAGGAATTATTGGCTGATACGTTGCAATCTCACAGCCCATAGCCGCGGCGTAAATGTAAATAAAAACAAGGAGTGTGTAAAAATGACAGAAAAACACGGCAATCTTTCAATTGACAGCGACAACCTGTTCCCTATTATAAAGAAATGGTTATATTCAGACCACGATATCTTCTATCGTGAGCTCATCTCAAACGGCTGCGATGCCATCACCAAGCTGAAAAAGCTTGACATGATGGGTGAGTATTCCCTTCCTGCAGACTACAAGGGCAAGATTCAGGTGCTTGTAAACCCTGACGAAAAGACAATAAAGATTATAGATAATGGTCTTGGTATGACAGCCGATGAGGTTGAGGAATACATAAGCCGTATCGCATTTTCAGGCGCTACAGACTTCATCGAGAAATATAAGGATAAGTCAAATGATGACCAGATTATCGGTCATTTCGGTCTCGGCTTCTACTCAGCATTCATGGTAGCCGACGAGGTAACAATCGATACTCTCTCTTATAAAGAGGGCTCTACACCTGTACACTGGTCATGTGACGGTGGCACAGAGTACAATATGGAGGATGGCGACATGGACGATGTCGGAACAGAGATTACTCTCTACTTAAACGACGACTGTCTTGAGTTCGCAAACGAGTACCGCGCACGTGAGGTTATCGAAAAGTACTGTTCTTTCATGCCTACAGAGATTTACCTTGCAAAGGAAAATGCTCCTGAGGAGTACGAGACAATAGACAAGGCTGACAAGCGTGACACTGACACTGTCATTGAGGAAATCCATGAGGACGCCAAGTACGAGGAAAAAGAAAATGACAAGGGCGAAAAGGAGCAGGTAGAGGTATCTCCTGCAAAGGATAAACTCAAAATCGTTAAGCGCCCTGTTCCGCTTAATGATACAACCCCACTCTGGACCAAGAGCCCGAATGAATGTACAGACGAGGAATACAAGGAGTTTTACAGAAAGGTATTCTTAGACTACAAGGAGCCTCTTTTCTGGATTCACCTGAATATGGACTATCCTTTCAACTTAAAGGGTATCCTCTACTTTCCTAAGATCAACACAGAGTACGACTCAATTGAGGGAACTATTAAGCTTTACAACAATCAGGTATTTATCGCAGACAATATCAAAGAAGTCATTCCTGAGTTTTTGATGCTCCTTAAGGGTGTTATCGATTGTCCTGATTTACCGCTTAACGTATCACGTTCTGCTCTCCAGAATGATGGCTTCGTAAAGAAGATTTCTGAATACATTACCAAGAAGGTTGCTGATAAGCTCATCGGTATGTGCAAGACAGATAAGGAAGCCTATGAGAAATACTGGGATGACATCAGCCCATTCATCAAGTTTGGCTGCTTAAAGGACGAGAAGTTCTGCGATAAGATAAACGACTATATTCTTTTCAAGGACATCAATGACAAGTATCAGACTCTTCCGGAGCTGCTCGCACCTGTTCATGAGGATGAAAAAACAGATGCAGAAAGTGCTGATTCTTCTGATGATACAAAGAAAGCTGACAATACTGATGCAAATGCAGACAGCTCAGCCAACACTGATGAAAACAATGAACCTGAAAAAAATACAGTTTACTATGTCACAGATGTAGTACAGCAGGGTCAGTATATCAAGCTGTTCAAGGAACAGGGCATGAACGCTGTTATCCTTGACCACAATATCGATACCTCATTCATCACACAGCTTGAGCAGAGAAATGACCACTACAAGTTCATGAGAATAGATGCAGACCTCACAGAGTCTCTCAAGGATGAATCCGGTGCAGACCTCACAGAGGCAACCACTACTCTCTCAGAGGTATTCAAGAAGGCTTTGAACAATGACAAGCTCACTGTAAAGGTAGAAAACCTTAAGAATGCAGATGTAGCATCTGTGCTTACACTCTCAGAGCAGGGCAGACGTATGCAGGATATGATGAAGATGTACGCAGCCGGAGGCATGGGTGGAATGGATCCAAGCATGTTTGCCGCTGACCAGACACTCACATTAAATGCCAACAACGAGCTTGTGAAGTACATCTTAGACAATAAGGATTCTGAGCATGTTCCAATGTTTGCTGAGCAGCTTTACGACCTTGCAATGCTTTCTAACCAGCCGCTTTCAGTTGACCAGATGACCAAATTTGTAAAGAGAAGTAATGATATCATGCTTCTTCTCACAAAGTAATCTAACAAAGTACTTTTACTGTTATCATCTCATTATAACTAAAAGCTGTACACTATGCAGATTTCATGTATCTGCATGTGTACAGCTTTTTTATTGCTTATTACCGGCTCTCTTAAACAAAAAGTTCACAAACACTGCCGATACCACTCCAAGCACTGCTCCTGCCACGATATCTGTTGGGAAATGCATGAAGTTGTACATACGCGAAAACGCTATAAGTACCGCAAGTACAATCGCCGGTATTCCCATTCTTTTGTCTATAAACATAAGTGTCACTGCCGCTGTTATGCCGTTTAACGTGTGTCCCGAAGGAAATGATGAGTCAAACGGTATCTTTACAATAAGACTGACTGTCTCATCTATCTGACATGGTCTCAATCTGTCGACCATATTTTTTATTATCAGATTGCCCACTATAAAGCTCAAAAGCTCTGCCGAAAGCATCTGCATGCCTCCACGGCGGTATTTTTTTGAAATACAAAGCACTACACCTATCACAATCCACAATGCGCCTGCATTTCCGAGGGTGGATAAAAACGCCATTAGCTTGTCTAAAAACGGTGTTCTGATGCTCTGAATTGCATACAGGATGTCAAATTCCCAGTCCATATTATATGCTCCTGTCTATTATTAATTATTATCTGCCTGTTCAATTGTCGGCTTGAAAGTATTTATTGTACACAGTAAAAAAGGAGCTTGTTTTCACATCCTTTTCACTCTTTATACTGATTGAATCCCACAGGTCATTGTTTAAACTAAAGCCTGCTTTTTTTACAAAGTGCTCGTAGTCATCATTAAACTGCTCCTGTTGTCTCTTTTGCAGTATAGTAACCTTGTTCTGCTCTGTTTTTTCCCGGTCCAGCTTAGATATACACTTGATGAAATAGTAGCCGTCATCTGTGCTTATCATATCAGATGTCTCTCCATCGCCAAGCTCAAATGCTACAGCCTCAACCTCCTGTGGCAGAGTGCCCTTTGCCGCATACAGCTCTGTCTGGCTGTCCTCACTGCTGCCTGATGCAACTGCTGCAAAATCTTCCTTTGACAAAAGCTTCTGGCTCACAGCATCTGCGCTCTCCTTGCTCTTTACAAAGATTTTCTGTATATGGATAACTCTTGCATCCTCATCACTCACCTCTGTATCAACGCCCTTCGATAGAGAATTGTACAGCTTTTGCGCAATCGCATAATGCTCGTATGCGCTCTCAATGTCTGATAAATCAGCCTTTGTGAATTTCTTTTCAGCTTCGTTTAATGAGTCATAGTATTCCTTTGCAGCCTTTGACACACTACTCTTTTCCTTGTCTGTAAGTGTAATCTTCTTCTGCTGTGCAATTGAAACCATACAGTATATGCGCGTCAGCTCATCAACAGTGACATCCCTTATATATTTTTCCACGTTCGATGCATCATCTGTCTCAAGCAGGTTTACATCATACATTGTGCCGTACAGATTTTTGTAATTGGCTAAATATATGAGTGCCTCCGTCTTATCGCACTTCATATTGTCCACGGAAAAAACCGTATGGTTATTCGTAGTATTTATATCAAGCACTATTTCCTTGCCGCCAATGCTGCAGCCGGTGAGCAGTGTCGCTGATGCAAGCAGCATACACATCGTTTTCTTAAAATACTTCATACCTGCTATCCTTCCACAACAAGGAATCTGCCGTCCGCAATGGCAAAGACCTCACTCTGGTCCATAAGCTCATCATCTGACATGCCCGAAATATCTGAGCCTGCCTCATCAAAGTAATCTCTTACTTCTTTTATATTCTTACATACCACAGCCATGCAGTCCTCTAAAAATTCCTCTGCAGCCTCCGGAGTATCTGCGACCTCCTCACTAAAAAGCTGTGTCTGTTTCTTTAAAAATGTGTCTAAAACCTCGTCATCGTATTCGTACATATTGTATTCCTCCATGTAAATTATCTCTTTTCTTTGGCTTTATATACAGCTGTTCATACAGCAATTATGTCTGATATATTAATGTATTGTATATTTTTGTACCGCCTGTTAGACATTATATAATAGATTGCTGTGACTTGCCACTATTTTTTATATTCACGACAGGTAACAATTGTCTGCTGTAAATGGAATGAATATATGAGCCTCTCATCCGCCTGTATGCTTTGACCATCTGTAGAAAAAATTCTCCCAAGTGCATCAGCATACAGTTTTAGCTGTGTGTTGTATCTGTCGATAAGCTCTTTAGCAGCATTTACCCTGTCAGTCTTGTAATCAAGCAGCACTATTTTATCATTTTCCAGCCAGAATACATCAATAATTCCCTGAACCAATACTCCCTCATAGTCCATCACAAAAGGCTTCTCTTTAAACAAATCGCCCCTCTTATCCGCCTGTGCCATACGCGCTGCCACATCTGATGATATAAACTGCTCTATAAGCTTTGGTCGTGTTAGCCTGTACATGTCATCTGTGATAAGCCCCTTTTTTAGCATTTCATCCATGCTTTTCTTCACAAATGCACTGACTGCCACATGGTCTTTTGTATCTATATCACACAGGCTCTTGAAATCCAGACACTCCATGACACGATGCACTGCAGTTCCTCGCAGCGCTCCCGGATTCACACCAGCTGCATTTTTTGGCTTTTTGCTTTCATTAGAAGCACTGCCTGCCTCATCATCATCCCTTGCAAAGTCCGGCACATACGTCTCCTTCTCCTCCAAAAGGAACTTAGGCCGCTCTGCTTCCCTTTCTGTGCTGTCGTACTTTTCAACCATAGAGTCATGTTTCAGCTCTGAAACCGAGTATTTGCTTTTTTTAGTTATATCAGAAGCATATGCATACTCAAAATCAAAGCCCTCTGCGAGCTTTTTGACTTTTGTTTCATCCGCTTTACTTATCTGCTTAACAAGCTGCATTTTCGATATATCGTTTGCCGCCATATCCATCGCAGTTCGTGCAGCAAACTCTGCTGCATCGACTGTGGATACCGTATACTTATCCGGGTATGACAGCATGGCCGGTATAATCCAGTCCAGGTAACACCCTGCGCCCTCCCTTTGTCCGAAGCTTATTGGCTGGTTCGCATTTACATTGCCTCTATACTTATCAAAGGATTTTTGGGCATTTGAAAGTCCCCCTGTCAGGATAATCTTTTCCTTCGCCCTGGTGAGCGCTACATACAGCACACGCAGCTCCTCTCCCAGATTTTCCCTTTTAATGCGGCTTTCTATCTCATTTCTGATTAGTGATGGTCGCTTTGTCCTTGGGCTTTTTGTTTTTTCCACAAGGCCAAGACCCAGCTTTTCATGTATCACCAGGTCTGATTTTGTGTCCTGCGTGTTAAAGCCCTTGCCAAGCCCGGAAACAAACACTACAGGAAACTCAAGTCCCTTGCTCTTATGGATTGTCATAATGCGCACCACATCGTCATTCTCGCCTGCGGTATCGGCCTCTCCGTAGTCTATCTCGTATTTCTGCTGTATATCTATGTACCTGACAAAGTGAAACAGCCCCTTGTAGCTGGTCTTTTCATAGGCTGCAGCCATCTCAATCAGCATATCTATATTCTGTCTGCGCCGTTTTCCTGCCGGCATGGCCGATGCATACCTGTAAAAGCCTGTCTCATCAAGCATCATGTACAAAAGCTCATGGATTGGCGTATCAGCTACAGCACCTCTTAGTCTCTCAAATACCAAAGCGAAGGCTTTAAGCTTCTCATCCTCATATCCATCCTCTCCTGCCATAGCGCTAAGTACAGCCTGTGCAAAGCTTACTCCCTTAAAGGCTGCCCTAATCTGTGCAAGCTCCTCATCATCCATGCCCACGATAGGCGAAGCAAGCACTGCTGCCATCGGAATATCCTGCAGCGGATTGTCGAGTATGCGAAGCATTGACAGAATCACCTGTATCTCATACGATGAGAAGTAGCCTGTATTTGACTCTACATGTGCCGGGATATCACAGTCCTTCAACACCGCGGCCACTGTATTGCCCCAGGTTGCAACGCTTCTCGAAAGTATCACTATATCCCTGTACTGCACTGCCCTTAGCTGTCCTGTCTTTTTATCAGTCACCATGCCGTTTTCCATCAGACTCCTGATACGATTTGCAATCAAAAGCGCCTCTATCTGCACCTTATCTCCATCCTCATCCTCTATAATTTCAGACAGATCCTCATCCTTGTAGTCAACAAGCAAAAGCTCAGGACGCATCGTCTCCTTAGGATAGCTTGCACCGGGATACAGTGCCGCATCGTCATCATACTGCACATTGCCCAAATCTGCTGCCATGATTTTGTAGAATATGTCGTTAGTAAAGTCTAACACCTCATTCCTGCTCCTGAAATTTTTATGCAGGTCTATTCTCTGGTGTGCACTGTCATCTGATGTATATGTGTTGTATTTTTCCATAAACAACTCAGGGCGCGCCATTCGAAATCTGTATATGCTCTGCTTTACATCGCCCACCATAAACATGTTGCCGACTCCCTGGTGCTCTCTTGAAATAGCGGTAAGTATATCCTCCTGCACCTGGTTTGAGTCCTGATACTCGTCAATCATGATTTCCTCAAAATGTTTTGAAAACTCACGCGCTGTCTCTGTGGGCTCCAGTGTCTGTTCATCAACCAGTATGCGAAGCGCAAAGTGCTCTATATCAGAAAAATCAAATACTCTTTTTCTTGTCTTTACAGCCTCCATCGCATCATAAAACTCGAGTGAGAGCCTTATCAGCTCTTTAACAAATGGTCTTTGACGCTCCAGCTGCTCATACATGAGCTCAATTGACATGCCAAAGTATTTCTGCTTTATTCCGTCTACCTTCTTCTTGGCAGCATCGCGCATACTTTTCACGCGCTCCTTTTTCTTCTCGTCTCCGTCAAATTTCCTGATGACAGCAATTCTGCCAAATGATATTTTGCTTAAGAACTCCTGCATTCCGCCATAGCCTATTACATCCGCCATTCCATCAAACAGCGCTATATCCTCTGAAAGCGTAAGCGCATACTTTTCAAGCCCCGGTGTAGACAAAGCCAGTTCTTTAGCCTGTATAAGCTCCTGAACAGCCTCCTCCAAAAGCACCCTGCTGTAATCCACTATCTCCTTAATGATTTCTGAGTCCTCAAGCTGTTTAGCTGACTTTATATCATAGAGCCTTAGGAGACTGTTCATCCACTTTCTAGGCCATGATGAGCTGCCCGCCTTATAGTAGATATCCTCCACCATCTGCCTGACGGCAGAGTCATTTCTTCCCTTGCTGTAGGTATCTATAAGGTTGATAAATGCCTCGTTGTCTTCTCTTGCATAATTGTCCTCAAATACCTGTGCCAAAGCATCCTTTAGCATAAGCTTAAGCTCTGCCTGGTCACCGATCCTGAAATCAGGATCCAGATTAAGCTGTGCGAAATTATTCTGCACCACAAACAGACAAAACGAATCGATTGTAGTGATGAGTGCATTGTGAACAAGTGTCGACTGCCTCTGCAGGTTCTCATCGTCAGGCTTTTGCTCCTTCAAGCTGTCTATCGCACGACTGACACGCTCCCTCATCTCAGCAGCTGCAGCCTTGGTAAACGTCACCACAAGCATCCTGTCGATATCCACCGGCGGATCATCTACACATATCCTGTTTACTATACGCTCAACGAGTACAGCTGTCTTTCCTGAGCCCGCTGCCGCCGATACAAGTATATCCCTGTCTCTTAAATCTATAACCTTTTTCTGTTCACTGGTCCATTTAACATCCATATTATGTCTCCCGATTATGGCTTTATATTATTATCTCCATAGCATGCTTTATGCTCTGCCGCTGCAATCTGTGTACGCATTTTATCAAGTACATCTTCCTTATTGTCACCGTTAAAGCTTCTTTCGCTAAAGCCCGGTATCCTTGAATCATACCTGCATATGGCCTGAAAAGCGCAATATGCGCAGCTGTCTATTTTCTTGTTTTTGATAGGATTGACGGCAACATTTCCATCGTATATTTCTCTTCCTATCTCTCGAAGCTTCTCTCTCGCAAACCTTGTTATCACATCAAACTCTTCGGCGTTTGCCACCTTTGAGCCTGCAGCCGGTGTCTGATCCTTTTTTAAGGTGACAGGGATTACGTCAGAGCTTTTCTCAAAGTCCCTGTCCATGCCTCTGTATGCCTTTTCGTCCGAGTTGATAAGCCCGTCAGGCTTGAGCTTCTTTAATATCATCTGATTAATTTCTTCCTCAGAAAACTCCGTGCCCGGTGTCACATCCTTTAAATCAATTACAGGATCGTCAATGTGATAGTACAGCATACCGCCCGGCTCCACACTTACCTGCTTTAGCGCCTCTTTCTTTTGTTCCATGACAGCGTCCATGTACACTGCAAGCTGAAGCTGCGTGCCATAGTACAGCTTCACCAGGTCAAAAACTGTATTTCCCGACTTGTAATCCAGTACCTTCACAAAAAGCCTGCCCTCATCCGTATATGTGTCAGTCCTGTCCACGCGTCCCTTTATATCAACCGTCACATCATTTGCCATATCAAGACTCTCGTAAAAGGAAAACTCAAACCTCTCAGGCACAAAGCTGCCTCTTCGTATCTGGGTTGTGAGTGCCCATACTGTCTGCTTAAAGACCGCCTTCATATGTGATATCGAATGTTGACTTTCCGCTGTATCAAATATGCCAAAGCCTGCATACTCATCAATCACCTCACCTATTGACTCCATCGCAAGCTCATCCCTTTTTGCATCTGTCACGCTAAACCAGTCAGTACTCTCCCTATCAAGCTTCTTACTGTATCTTTCCAGTGCTTCATGATATATATTACCCATATCAAGGGATGTAAAGCCGCTCTCCTCACGCTCTGTAAGCCTCAATCCATAATTTAAAAAATGCGCATATGCACACCTGGCAAACTGCTCAAAGCGCGTGATACTGCCCTCCATGTGTCTGCCGTATATGCTTCTTGCCACATTTCGGCTAATCGGATCCTTTGAATAATGCTCAAACCTTGCATTTATGAGCCTCTCCATGGAATTTTTTTGAGTAAATTCTTTATCGTCTACTTCATTACCGTCCCCTGCATCACTGACTGATGCGTCATAGAGCATCACCGCTGCTGCAATCTCGCACCATCTGTCATCCACCTCATTTGACAGCAGATAATCCAGAGCACTCTGCCTGCTTGATATATCTAAAAGCTGTTCTACATCCTCTGTCTCAGTCACGACAAGCTCCGGAAACATCCCCTTTAATATACCTATGAGGTACGATGGCTGGGCAGCCTTTTTTTCACTGTCAAGCCTCGTATAGCTGATATAAAGCTCCCTGGATGGCTTTGTCATATTCAGATACAGATAAAACCTCTGTATAAATGCCTGCTCCCTTGCCCCAGGCGCAAGCTCCATATCCAGCTCCTTAAGTGCCTCTCTCTCATACTGGGATATGATGCCGCCCCTTCCTGCTGCCTTTGGCACAATCCCATCGTTTACGCCTGCAAAAAACATGACCTTTATGTTGGTCAGACGCGTTCTCTCAATATCTCCGATGGTCACTGTGTCATATCCCGGTGGTATGACTGCTACATCTGCCGCATCCAGTCCTGCATCCAGTATCTGTGTAAATTCCTCTGCATCCATGCATTCATCACCCAGCAGCGCCACATATTTTTCAAAGAGCTGCATAACTATTTTGTATATCTGTCCGTATTCCTTTGATGCGGTCTGGTCTCCTGCTTCAAGCAGCACCTGCTCCTTTTTTGCAAGCTTATCAGGTATATCAAGTAAAACTGTCAGCTTGTATATTGCCAGTACATAGTCCTTTACCTTTGACCTTTTGTCTGAAAACACCTGATATACCGGCTTTAGCAGCCCTATTATATACTCTCTGCTTTGGTTTAAAAGCTCAAGGTCATAGCACGCCTTATGCTTCGGCAGTCTGACCCACTTTTTGTCCCACGCGCTTTTTCCTCTAACACCACAGGCGAGCACGTAGTTTTCAAGTACATCTATTTCACTGTCCGAAAGCTCCGTAAAGCCGCACCGCAAAAATCTGAACACCGCATCTGCCGAGAAATTTTGTGCCGCAATATCAGGAATTGACCTGATAAACTCAATAAACGGATGGAAAAGTATCTCCTGTGTGGCATCAATAAAGTAAGGAATATTGTATTTGTCAAATATTTCACGCACATAACCTGCATATATATTCACATCTCCTGTAACTATCGCCATATCACGATAGCGCAGGTTTTCGTTTCTCACGAGCTCATTTATGGTTCTGGCTATCTTTGTCAGCTCCTGCTTTGGGTCACGCAGACAGTCTATATGAATGTGCTTTGGTGCTTTTTCAAAGGAGCGTCTTTGTTTCCTGAAAAGCTGCTGTTCCATAAAGCTTAGCTCTTCGTTTTCTGCAAGCCGGTAGTTTTTATCAAGGATAATAGGTTCCTCTACTTCTATGCCATAAAACGCTGCCATTTCGGTGAGTGATTTCACTGTCCTTTTTGGCATGTCAAACAGCTCCTGCATGCCTCTGCTCTTAAAGATATCCTCACGACAGTCTATTGTGAGCGTTACATATATTTTCTTTGAAATGACAAAGAGCTTTTTGATGAGCTGGTTCTGTATAGGTGTAAATCCAGTAAATTCATCAAATGCAATGACTGAATTTCTAAGAATGGCAGACTCATCTGCCACATTGCAAAGCACATTAAGTATTTCCTCTGCAGTGATATATTTATCCTGCATGAACTTCTCAAATGCTTCATACAGCACAAGCACATCCTTAAGCTTATCTGAAAGTGTATCCGATAGCCTGCCTGAGGCAATATATCTTCCGAGCTCCTCAGGTGATATATTGTACTGCACAAGCTCCGAAAGCAGTGACTTTACCTCACTTATATAGCCGATGCGGTTTAAGTTTCTGCCTATTACGCCTAACTTATCAGCCTCCTGTGCCGCAAGCTTTCTAAGCACAAGGTTCTTACCCGTCTCCTCAAGCACCGTAAGATTTGTGATTCCTAGCTCATCAAACACTCTGTAGGCTAAGCGCTTAAAGCTTAGCACATCTATATTCATGATAGCTTTATTCTCCGACAAATCTACAAGCTGTCTCTGCGTCTGCATTGTAAACTGCTCAGGCACTATTACAAGATAATTGTCCCTTGGGTTTGCCTTTGCCTCTTTCACTATCCTGTTAAAGAGATATTTTGTTTTTCCGTTTCCTGAATTACCTGTGATAAACTGTAATGACATAAAAAGACTCCATGATTAACTACTGTGTAAAATGTATACAGTAATTATATCATGAAGTCCCCTATTATTGAATTACTTATTGTGCTTAAATTCAGCTTAAATTCAGCTTAATAGCCGCTATACCTTGTGATTAGTGATGGAAAAGTCTGATTCCTGTAAAGCTCATTACCATACCGTACTTATTACATGTCTCAATAACATGGTCATCTCTCACAGATCCACCCGGCTGGGCTACATACTTCACGCCACTCTTGTGAGCACGCTCAATGTTGTCACCAAATGGGAAGAATGCATCAGATCCAAGTGCTACATCTGTATTCTTGTCAAGCCAAGCTCTCTTCTCCTCTGCTGTAAATACGTCCGGCTTTACCTTGAAGAACTTCTGCCACTCACCCTCTGCAAGCACATCCATATAATCCTCACCGATATAAAGGTCGATAGTATTGTCGCGGTCTGCACGTCTGATACCATCCACGAACTGAAGTCCAAGCACCTGTGGAGACTGACGAAGCCACCAGTTGTCTGCCTTTGAGCCTGCAAGTCTGGTACAGTGGATACGAGACTGCTGGCCTGCTCCGATACCGATTGCCTGGCCGCCCTTTACATAGCATACAGAGTTGGACTGTGTATACTTTAATGTAATCATAGAGATTGCCAGATCGATCTTAGCCTGCTCTGTGAGCTCCTTGTTCTCTGTCACGATATTTGAGAAGAAATCATCATCAATATGAAGCTCGTTTCTGCCCTGCTCAAATGTGATGCCAAATACATCCTTTCTCTCGATAGGTGCCGGCTCATATGTCGGGTCGATCTCGATAACACAGTAATTGCCTTTTTTCTTAGCCTTTAAAATCTCAAGAGCCTCGTCTGTGTAGCCCGGAGCGATAACACCGTCTGATACCTCTCTCTTGATTACAAGTGCAGTGCTCTTGTCACATACATCTGAAAGTGAAATAAAATCACCAAATGATGACATTCTGTCAGCTCCTCTTGCTCTGATGTATGCATTTGCAAGTGGTGTAAACTCAATATCCATATCATCAACCCAGTAAATCTTTTTCTCCACATCTGAAAGTGGCTGTCCTACTGCTGCACCTGCAGGTGAAACATGCTTGAAGGATGTTGCGGCTGGAAGACCTGTTGCCTTTTTAAGCTCTCTTACAAGCTGCCATCCGTTAAAGGCATCAAGGAAGTTGATATATCCGGCTCTGCCGTTAAGCACTTTTATAGGAAGCTCTCCTTCCTTCATAAATATTCTGGCTGGTTTCTGATTTGGGTTACATCCGTATTTTAATTCGTATTCCTGCATTTTTCTGTTCTCCTGTTTTTATCTGCTTATCTTGTATATTTGACCGTTTATATAGTGTTTTATTTGTTTTTGTTTACGATTCTGCTCTCATACTCGCCTGTTGCGATATCAATATATCTGACAAAAAGTGATACCTTATTGTCTTCGTTTAAGTTCTCCCATACCATATCGGTAAACTCATCGATATCTCCATCGATGTCTACCCATGTAGGCTCCCCCTCAAAGCTTGGCAGTGGATTTCCATCGCCCATATATGTATGAATGAAATGTCCCTCTCCCGCAACCGGTGCTGAGTATGCAAATGTGTATCTGTTGCATGCATCAGGATTGCCATTGTTGCTTTTTAAGATTGACATAGCGTAATTGAACTCGCCATTGTCAATATGCATGATTCCTGAAATTCTAGGTGTATAGTTAGGAGCGTCAGGCTCAAACTCTCTTGTCCTTAAGGCCTGCTCAAATGTCTGCTGCTTGTCCATCAGCTCATAGATAGTATCTGTCTGGTCACCGTTTGTGACAATTGTCTTGTTGCCGAGCACTCTTACAGGTGCGTAAATGATAAGACTTGGATCCTCAAGCTTTGAAGGGTCAAATGCCTGTGTTCTGATGCCCTCGCCATCCTCTACAAATACTCTGTTGCGGCTGTTTTCGCTTCTGCCCATGATAAAGTATGCTGTTACAGCCTTCTTTCCATCCTTTGTGCGGCCGATTACGATACCTCTGCCAGGGTATGTTGTGCTTGATAATTCCTTTGCTAATGATACTCTTTCCATGTTATCCTCCATGTTTTCTGATAATGTGGTCTGCATCCCCAAATTACTCGGGCCTGCCGGAATAAAAAAGACCGTCTGAACACACATAATAATATAAAGCTCTGCAGGAAACTTATATAAATGTGCGCCCAGACGGTCGGCAATCAACTGTTATACTCCATGTGGTTATCCACTTCCGTCAGTCATATAACTGTCTTTATTTAAGCATGTATTTTTGTCATTGTCAAGTACCACTTTAAAATAAGCATGTACTTATAAGTTATTCTTATAAGTACATGCTTGTAAACAATGCCATTATTTACTAATTTTTAAAGCTGTGAATAGGTGCCGGGATTCTTCCTCCACGGTTTACAAATGCATCACAAGAGAATCTATTTACCGGCATAACCGGTGCAGATCCAAGGAGTCCTCCGATTTCTACCACATCACCTACATCCTTTCCGATTGCCGGAAGCAGTCTGCAGGCTGTTGTCTTCTGGTTTATCATACCGATAGCCATCTCATCTGCGATAATTCCTGAAATTGTGGTGGCCTTTGTATCGCCCGGGATTGCAATCATGTCAAGTCCCACTGAGCACACACAGGTCATAGCCTCAAGCTTTTCGAGAGTGAGTGCACCATCGTTTACGGCATCTATCATTCCCTGATCCTCTGATACAGGAATAAAGGCACCTGAGAGTCCGCCGACATATGAGGATGCCATGATACCGCCCTTTTTCACCTGATCGTTTAAGAGTGCAAGTGCTGCTGTTGTTCCCGGAGCTCCGGCTCTCTCTAAGCCTATCTCGCAGAGAATATCTGCTACAGAGTCTCCGATAGCCGGTGTAGGTGCAAGTGAGAGGTCTATGATTCCAAATGGCACTCCAAGCTTCTTTGAAGCCTCCTTTGCCACAAGCTGTCCTACTCGTGTAACCTTGAAGGCTGTCTTCTTGATTGTCTCACAGAGCACCTCAAAGTTCTCGCCTCTTACCTTTTCGAGAGCAGTCTTTACAACTCCTGGTCCGCTGACACCTACATTGATGATGGCATCTGCCTCTGTCACACCATGGAATGCTCCTGCCATAAACGGATTGTCATCAGGAGCGTTGCAGAATACTACAAACTTGGCACAGCCTGATACAGGAAGGTGCTTTGTCACCTCTGCTGTCTCCTTTATCATCTCGCCAATCAGCTTTACTGCATCCATGTTGATTCCGGTTTTTGTAGAGCCAACATTTACAGAGCTGCATACGAGATCTGTCTCAAGCATTGCCTGAGGAATTGATTTGATTAAAAGCTCATCCGCCTTTGTCATTCCCTTTGACACAAGTGCTGAGTATCCACCGATGAAGTTGACTCCCACCTCTTTTGCCGCCTTGTCGAGTGTCTTTGCTATGGTAACAAAATCCTCTGAGCTCTTGCAGGCCGCACCGCCGACAAGGGCGATAGGTGTAACTGAAATACGTTTGTTTACGATAGGGATACAGTAGTTGTTCTCTATCTCTTTTCCTGTTGATACAAGATCCTTTGCAAGTGTTGTAATCTTGTTGTAGATATTTTCATTTACCTTTGCAAGGTCTGAGTCTATACAGTCGAGCAGGCTGATACCGAGTGTGATTGTACGCACGTCAAGATTTTCCTTCTCCACCATGTCATTGGTCTCAATTACTTCACCAATATTAATCATTTTAATGTTCTCCTTTAACTGTGTATGACATTTTTATGCTAAACTAGATTCGATGCATCATCTCAAAGATTTCTTCCTTCTGACACTTTATTGTTACACCAATTTCTTCTCCAAGTGCATCAAGCTGGTCAGAAATCTCTGCAAATGAAGCTGTAGCATTTGCCATATCCACAATCATCATCATGTTGAAATAACCTGAAACGATAGTCTGTGAGATATCAAGCACGTTTACACTGCCCTCTGACAGATATGTACATACCTTTGCGATGATTCCTACTGTGTCTTTTCCGACAACTGTGATGATTACTTTGTTCTTTGTGTTATCCATAACAACTTATTCTCCTGTTCTCTTATTCTACGGCTATGCGGTCTGATGCCCTGTCTCTCTTGGCCACATACATAGGGAAATCACTTGCCTTATATGGATTGTCTCCCATTGTGACCTCAAGCCTGACAGCTTCATACGCCAGCTTTTCGTAGTTGTTTTCTTTACTAAGGTGTCCCAGTATTACTGAGCCAAATTTATCATGAAGAAGCTCACATAACAACTGCCCGCTTCTCTCATTCGACAGGTGCCCGCTGTCACCCATGATCCTGCGCTTGAGCGGATACGGATATGCCCCAGTCTGGAGCATATTTATATCATGATTGGCTTCAAGCAGCAGCCCATCCAGGTTCTGAAGCTTTGAAACCAGTGCATCATCATACGTGCCAAGGTCTGTCACAACCGCCATCGCATGATTTTCGTTTTTAAATCTGTACGCGACAGGATCAGCCGCATCGTGTGATATGTGAAGCGGCTCAAACTCTATATCGCCTATTGTAAAATCGACGCCTGCCTCAATAGGATGAAACAGCTCATCATCTATATTTCCAACGGATTTGGTACATTTTATGGCCCCGATTGTGGCCTTTGTTGCATAAATCGGAATATGATAGCGTCTTGCCATGACACCAAGCCCTGCGATGTGGTCTATATGCTCATGCGTCACAAGAATGCCCTGCATATCTGTGGCAGTCATATCAAATTCATTCAGTCCGTTTTCTATTTTCTTACCGCTGATGCCCGCGTCTATGAGCACATGACAATCATCCGTACCCACGCATATACAGTTTCCACTGCTGCCGCTGGCAATGCTGCATAATTCTAACATGTTAATTCTCTTTCCAGTATAATTCTATTTTGTCTCCCTCATGAAGCTCCTCGGAAAATTGGGCATCCCTGCCATTTATTACAGTGGCTATTGCCCTGCCCTTTCCTGCCTGTAAATCAAATGAGATATGGGTAAATATATCGACAAATATATATGTATCCTTGCCGGACAGCTCCACAGGCTCACCGTTTACAATTACTGTAATTGTATTTTCTGATGAGTCTTCTTCCTGTATTTCTTCCTGTATATCATTTTTTGGCAATTCATTTTCCGGCACAGCAGATGCTTCAGCTTCTTTAGCAAAATCATCATGCAGCTCATCGAGCACCTGATTCATCATCTGCTCTGATGTTCTGGCTACTGTGTTGTCAGACTCTTGTGTGTCATTATAAGTGTTATTGTCGATTCTTGCAACACCATATTCATCTGTTTTCCACTCAACAGAGAAATTTTCGTATACAAGAGTGTCGAGACCTGCCTCTTCATTGTTTACAAATATCATCTGGTCTGTGTCAATAACGAGGTCCATAAACTGCGCAATCTGGCGCACTGTATAGTAATTTCTTGTCTCAATCACATCATTTTCCCTGATGCTGTAATCCTCCGGCTCAAGCTCTCCGTTTACCTGGACAAACCTAGGACATGAAACCCTTCTGCCATTTATGATAAAAGTAATGACAGAATGATTGTACTCATCAAGCTGCGATATCTTATACTCTGCTGCCTCTCCTGCTGTGGACGGCTCTATGATTATCTCACTGTTTGGCTCAAGCGGTGTATTGATGCTTGCAGGCTTTCCGTTCATGGTCACCACTGCACCCTCTCCGGCCTCGCCTCTTACAAGCCTTGCCACACCGTTTACCGTAAAGTTTATCGGGGTGCCGCGCTTTGGAAACAGCTCATCGTTTGGAAATCCCGCCTGAAGCGCCGCATCGACTATTGTAAGCCTGTTATTGTCATAGAGCTTTATTCTCTCACCGTTGAATCTGACCATGATAAAATTATTTCTCTGGTCATAATAATTCAGACATATACCAATTGGAGTGACAAGAAGCGGATCCTTCTTAATATCCTCCTGCTCAAAGGTCACATCGCCAAGCACTTCCTCACCTCTTAGAGCGACTCTTTCCTCCGGCAGGTCGAGGTCTTCCGCAAGCTTTTCCGTGAAGCCGTGTATCTTGCCTCCACCTCCGACTACAAAGCAGGCACTCACTGTCTTATCACCGTTTAGCTCTCTGATTTTAGCCGATACCTCTTGTGCAATATTATCAACAACAGGTGCTGCCACCTCCCACACATCCTGTGCAGGAATTGTGTGCTCGATGCTCATGATATCCTTGTATGTAACCGTATCACTTGTCGTAGACTGAAGCTTAATGCTCTCCGCCATATTGAAATCCACGAGGAAATGCTGCACAATAACTTCTGTCAGCTCATCTCCTGCATGCGGTATCATGCCATAGGCTATGATACTTCCGTCTCTTGTGATTGAGATATCACTCGTTCCGGCTCCCACATCGACAAGTGCGATATTAAGCATACGATAGTTCTCCGGAATTGCCACATTGATAGCGGCGATAGGCTCCAATGTCATATTGGCTACACTAAGCCCGGCCTGTCCCACTGCCGCATACAGTCCGTCTACCACATCCTCCGGCAGAAATGTAACTATGATATCCTCGCCTATTTTGTTTGCCTTATGACCCTCAAGGCTGATAAACACCTCATCATTCAAAAAGAATTTGACTGTAGAATATCCCACGCAGTAAAACTTATAGCTTGTATCGTTAACCTCCTTGAGTGCCTCCTGTGCTTTTTCTATGCCAAGCAGGTCAAGCGTATGGACATCCTCGCCGGTCACCACAGACTCCTGTGCATACTCATACTCCACATGCGTCGTAACAGTCTTTAATACTCGTCCTGCGGCTGCTATACACACCTCTTCAAGTGGCTGTCCTGTCTGTTTTTCAAGCTCGTCCTTTACTTCCTTAATGGTTTTTGCCACCCTGCCTATATCATGTATCTGACCGTCAAGCATCGCTCTGGTCTCATGCTCCTTCACATACTGTGCTGTAACCACAAATTCCTTGTCATCAGTCTGATAGCCGACAGTTCCTACAACATTTCTTGTACCAATATCCAAACCGAATACATTGTTCATTTCCACTACTCCTTGTATTTGCTAAGCGCTTTATTTATCGAAGCTATCGTGTTTTCGATATCTCCGTTATTATCGATAACCTCCCTGCAGTGCCTTCTGTACTCATCTTCTTTGAGCTGGCTTGCAAAGATGCTGTCTATCTTCTCATCTGAATAGCCTCGTGTTGACTTAAGTCTTTTCCTTCTGACCTCTTCACTTGCATAAATATACCACAGCTCGTCGCAAATTTCACCATATCCCTCCTCTATAAGGAGTGCCGCTTCAAGTACAAGCATGAAAAGACCGTCTTTTTTTGCCTCTTTAACCGCATTAAGCACATATTCCTTTACTGCAGGATGCACTACTTCGTTTAGAAGCTCTCTTTTTTTATCATCCGAAAAAATCACTTTGGCAAGTGCCGGTCTGTCAAAATGTCCATCCTCAAGCCATATCGGTTCCTCCGCAAACAATTCCTTTAATCTGTTGTAGCAGTCGCTTCCCGGCTCCATCAGCTCATGTGCTATCTCATCGGAGAGCATGACCCTTACGCCCTTAAGCTTTTTAAGATAGTCAAGCACTGCCGACTTTCCGGCACCTACACCACCTGTTATTCCTATAAAAATCATACTTTTTCCTTTTCTGTCATCAATGCGCGTCATACCAGTCATAGCCGCACTCGGTGCCCACCTCCATGGACACCTTCATATCTACCGCGCCACGCATCTCTTTCTCCAGAAGCTTAATCACTTTATCCTTCTCAGCTTCCTTTGTCTCAATTAAAAGCTCATCATGCACCTGAAGGATAAGTCTTGACCTTAAGCCCTCGTCAAGAAGCCTGTCATGCACACGTATCATGGCAATCTTTATGATATCGGCTGCTGTACCCTGAATAGGTGAGTTCATCGCAACTCTCTCTCCAAACTGTCTTTGCATGAAATTGCTCGAGTTCAGCTCGGGAATCGGTCTGATACGCCCAAACATAGTCTTTGTATAGCCGTTTTTCTTGGCATCCAAAACCGTCTGATCCAAAAACTCCTTAATCTTTGGATATTTGACAAAATAGCTGTCTATATAGCCCTGTGCCTCTTTCCTTGAAATCCCCAGATCGTTAGACAGACCAAACGCGCTAATACCATATACGATACCAAAATTTACCGCCTTGGCATTTCGTCTTTGAAGGTCTGTGACCTCATCAAATGGTGTGTCAAACACAAGGGATGCCGTACTTCTGTGGATATCCTGACCATTCTTAAAGGCCTCTATCATCCTTTCATCCCCTGAAAGCGCTGCCAGCACCCGAAGCTCGATCTGCGAGTAGTCTGAGTCAACAAACAGATCTCCATCCTCAGGCAAAAATACCTTCCTGATAAGCTTGCCCAGCTCAATCCTTATCGGGATATTCTGCAGATTAGGTTCTGTGCTTGAAAGACGGCCTGTCGCAGTGATTGTCTGATTTAAGGTAGTATGGATTTTGCCATCGGATGCAATATATCCTGAAAGTCCGTCGGCATATGTGCTCTTTAACTTTGTGAGCTGTCTGTATTCCAATATATCCGCCACAATCGGATATTCCGGTGCCAGCTTTTCCAGCACTTCTGCCGCAGTAGAATAACCGGTCTTTGTCTTCTTTTCATTTGGCAGACCAAGCTTCTCAAAGAGAATGACTCCAAGCTGCTTTGGCGAGTTGATATTAAACTCTTCACCTGCTGCCTCATATATTTTCTTTTCAAGCTCAGCTATTGAAACAGCAAGCTTGTCTCCATACTCTTTTAGCTTTATTCCATCAGCCCTTATACCCTCATTTTCCATATCATACAGCACGAAAACGAGTGGCAGCTCGATATCTTTATAAAGCGTGAGCATATCCATTTCCTTTAGCTTCTGCAAAAGAACCGGCTTTGATTTCCAGGCAGTATACACCTCGTAGCAGGCACAGTCCACTGCCTTTTTCTCATCCTCCTTCATCATCTGAGTAAAATCAAGCTTCCCCAGATAATCCTTTTTAGATGAGAGCATAAGCCCCAGATAGTCCTTTGCAACCGCATCATATGGATACTCCCCGACAAGCGGATTGATAAGGTATGCAGCCACCATCATGTCAAAATACCTGCCTCTGTCATCTGCCTTTATCTCTTTGCTCTTAAATCTGTGCAGATTGGTCTTTAAATCCGGTGATATCCATGACTTTACTTCCAGGGTATTTAATTTTTCATCGAGGAAGCTGCTTGAAATCTCATCACCTGTACAGATAAAATAAATGTCCTCCTCTGAAAAACAAATCGAAACAGCAAGATAATCGTTAGAAACCGGCTCCGAAAACAGACTTAGCTGTCCATCACTTTCGCTGTTTTCCAAAGACTCTCCCGGTACTACCGCAAAAGCGACCTCCTTGTTCTTTGCCTTCTCAAACACACTCTCTGCAGTCTTTAAGTCCCTTACTACCACAAAATGCTCCTCGGCATTGTTTTTAGGAGCCTCCACGTTAAACCGCGACAGCATGTTTTTGAATTCGTATCTTTTGCACAGTAAAAAGGCTTCCTCAGTGTAGAGCGACTCTACTCCGCCACTAAGCTTTGCATCAGAAAATTCATAGTCAACCGGTGCATCAAGTATGATTGTAGCAAGCTCCTTGCTCATAAGTGCCTGCTCCCAATACTCCACTATATTCTTTGAAGCCCTTGGCGGCTTTACATTCTCAGCGTCCTCATGTACTGCCTCTATACAGTGATATTTTGCTATAAGTGCGCCTGCTGTCTTTTCGCCGATACCGGGTACCCCGGGAATATTATCAGACGTATCTCCCTGCAGAGCCTTTACATCGATAAACTCCTTTGGAGTGACGCCGTACTTTTCGATAACATCTGCTGTATTGTAGTTTTCTATCTCGGTCCCTGTTTTCTTTGTCTTTGGAATCCTTACCATGACATGGTCAGTAGCAAGCTGCAAAAGGTCTCTGTCTCCGGAAATGATGGCGACATCCATACCTGCATTTTCTGCCCTGACAGATAAGGTTCCAAGTATATCGTCGGCCTCATAGCCTTCCTTTTCCACGATTTTAATGCCCATAGCAGTAAGCATTTCCTTTATCATAGGCACCTGCTGCCTGAGCTCCTCGTCCATAGGCTTTCTCGTGCCCTTGTACGCATCAAACATCCTGTGGCGAAACGTCGGCGCATGCACATCAAATGCCACCGTCAGATAGTCAGGCTTTTCCTCGTCAAGGATCTTGAACATGATATTCAAAAATCCATAGACTGCATTTGTGTGAAGCCCCTCTGAATTTGTCAGATCAGGCAGCCCGTGATATGCCCTGTTTAAAATACTGTGTCCGTCTATAAGTACAAGCTTTTCACTCATTTTGATACTTTCCTTACTGTCAATTATAATATTGTTGTAATCGCTGCCGGTCACACTGCAGTGCAGGCAGTAACGTTAAATAGCTCTTGTATATTTCTTGAGCCACTGGGCCTCCTCATCATTCAAAAATGGTGAAACAAGCTCATAAACTCTCGCATGATAAGCATTCAGGTATCCTTTTTCCCTGTCTGTCATCTGATTTGGATCAATCGCATCGAGATCTATAGGCACATAGGTCAGATTCTCAAAATACATGAACTGGCCATACTCATTTTTCTCACCCTTTCGGCAGATAAGCTCATTCTCTGTACGAATACCGAATTTGCCCTCTAAATAGATGCCCGGCTCATCTGTAGTGACCATGCCCTCTTCTATCACACGCTCTGCAGTCCTGCCCGGATACTGCTTCCAGTGGAAGCTGTTTGGTCCCTCATGCACATTGAGCACATAGCCCACACCGTGTCCGGTACCGTGATTGTAGTCCATGCCGATCTCCCATAAAGGCTCTCTTGCCAGAATATCAAAGTTTAGTCCCGAGCAGCCCTCCTTAAACCTTGCATTTGCCAGGTTCATATTTGAGCGGCACACTCTCGTAAACATATCCTTCATCTCGTCAGTCACCGGTCCTAACGCAAAGGTTCTCGTGATATCTGTGGTTCCCTCCAGATAATGTCCGCCTGAATCAACCAGTAAAAAACTTTCCGGCTTAAGCGGCCTGTCAGACTCCTCTGTTGCAGAGTAATGCACAATAGCACCATGATCAGCATATCCACATATTGTGGCAAAGCTCAAATCAAGAAAGCCCTCCTGCTCTGCTCTAAGCGATGCAAGATAATCTGAAGCCGAAATCTCTGTCATAGGTATCTTACCTATATTTGTCTTAAGCCAGTACATGAACCTGCACATCGCAACTGCATCCTTCAAATGCGCCTTGCGCAGATTTTCAAGCTGTACTTTATTCTTTACGGCCTTCATGACAACTGTAGGATCCTCCGCATCAATCACCTTAACACCATCCGGCAGGCTGTTGCAGACGCGGTAATTTACAACCGATGTATTTAGAAGCACTGTTTCTTTTTCATCAATATGCTTAACATATTCATAAAAATCATCGTAAGGTCTTGTCTGTATACCATTCTTATCGAGGTATGCCTTAAGAGCCTCTGTCACAACCTCTTCCTGCAAAAACCATATGCAGCTGTCCTGTGACAATGCCAGGTATGAAAGAACTACAGGCACATAGCTTATGTCGCCTCCCCTGACATTTAAAAGCCATGCTATATCGTAAAGTGATGACATCAGATGAAGTGTTGCGCCCTTTTTTGCCATCTGCTCTCTGACTCTTTTAAGCTTTGAGCTTATATCCTCACCGGTATATTTATTGTCAAAAATCATGACAGCTTCCTTTGACATAGGTGGTCTGTCAGTCCATATAAGGTCAATCAGATCCTCATTTACATACATGCTGCCGTGCTTTTCTTTTGCGATTTCAGAAAGCCTTTTGCCCCATGCGGCATTTACCACTCTGCCGTCAAAGCCTATTACACCGCCATCCGAAAGAGTATCCTTTATATACTCATCAACTGTCGGTACGCCCTCCTCGCCAATCTTAAACAGCTTTACAGTGGTATCCTTAAGCTGCGCAGCCGCCTGCACAAAATACCTGCCGTCTGTCCATAGACCTGCCTCATCCATAGTGATGACTGCGGTACCTGCTGATCCCGTGAAGCCTGTAATATATTTGCGTGCCTTAAAATGCTCTCCTACATACTCTGACTCATGAAAATCAGCAGTAGGTACCACATACAGCGAGATGCCCCTCTTTGCCATCTCGCTTCTCAATGCTTTTAATCTATCCTGTATCATCTTATTATGCCTCTTTAAATTCAAAAAATTTCGTATCTAATTCCGGATACATTCTCTTTAATGAGATTGGTTTGCCGGATTTGTTCAAAAAGCAATGGCTGCTTTTTGCAGTAGTTCGAAGCTCGCCTGTCTCTTTATCTTTCATGACATACTCAAGCTCCATCTTGATTCCGTTATACTTAAGCAGCTTTGTGTAGATAACGACCGTATCATCAAAATGTACCATACTGTGATACTCTACCGATATCGACAGCACCGGACTTATGATTTCCATATCCTCCATCTGCCTGTAGTTGAGTCCTATCTGATCCATCAAATCAAGTCTTGCTTCTTCCATCCACTTGACATAGTTTGAATGGTGGATTATACCCATCTGATCTGTTTCATAATACTTTGCGTGGTGCTCGTAAGGACGGATTCTAAGCTCGCCTTGTGAGCCGGCAATCTGTAACTCATTATTTGCCATAAAAAATTCCTCCATTCATATTTTGGTCTTATTTCTATTATGCCACATTGGACAGCTAAATTCAACGACTTGACCGTAAAATATAAACCGCCAAAAATATAAACCGGCTGCTACCTGCGTATCATGCTGTAGCAGTCTCTGCATATATTGCGCGAATTTCCAATCGGAAGTATTCTGCCGCAATAGCGGCATCTGATTATATACTCATCCTTACTCTTTGCAAGAAGCTGCATGATCTTGGCCTGTGTTTTGTCACGCTCGTTTTCAAGCCAGTCCTCATCCACAATTTTGCCCATGCGGACTGAAAACTGATAGTACAAATCAAGCTTTTTGTAATAGGATTCGTATTTCATGAGTCCCTGATACTTTGAATGCTTATCCGGCTTATCGAGAGAGATATCAGACGTATATGACATGCAGTAACGCAGCCATTGTCTGACAAGCTCCCTGTCCTTTATATCTATAGGACATGTAATCATCTTATAAAGCAGATATTTGTCATCAAAATCTGCGATAAAGTATCGCTCCTTATACGCATATCCATACAAAAACAATATCTCATCGACATTGATTTTCCTAAACGGTGCTGATGGCTCTGCCTCATGCCAGAGCTTAATTATCGCATCAAGCGGCGCATCCATTGTAAGGAGCACCTGCGGGAAGCCAAGACTTACTATATCAATATCCTGCTCCGGTATATTTAGCGTATTCTTCAGATAATTCAGATTCTTTTGTCCCAAAGCTGTCACATAGCCTGTATCATACAGACCAAATCTGCCTGCACGGCCCGCTATCTGTTTTATCTCAGAGATGACAAGCGGACGTCTTGATACTCCATCAAACTTTTCCACCTCCAGAAATACAATTCTTCTGACCGGCAGATTGAGTCCCATTCCTATAGCATCTGTTGACACGACAACCTGTGTCTTTTTCTCATTAAAAAGCGTCATCTGCCTTCGCCTTATTTCCGGCGGCAGACTTCCGTATATGACACTTGGCTTTATGCCGTTTTCCTCAAGACGCCCTGCTATATTGAGTACCGACTTCTTTGAAAATACGATAAAGGCATCGCCATCCCTCACATCCTGTGGAAATGAAAACGGCTTATCCTCCAGCTTTAGAGCTGTCTTTCTCTCATACTCTCTTATCTCATACTCGTCATGGCAAAGATTAATCAGATGAATGACAACATCCTTTGCCACCGGGCTCATGCATATATGAATCTCTCCTGCAAGTGTACCAAGAATTGCCCTGGTCCACGAATGTCCCCTGTCATCATCTGCTACCATCTGTGCCTCATCAATCACTGCGATATCATACTCCTTGTCACAGTCAAGCATCTCCACTGTCGATGCTGTAATTCTGCTGTCTGATACCTCAAGACACTCCTGGCCTGTAAGCATGGTGCATGGTATGCCTGCATCATTCATCTTCTCATATACCTCAAGTGCCAGAAGGCGAAGCGGTCCCAGATACACTCCATTTTGCGCCAGCTTAAGCCTCTCAAGTGCCTGATATGTCTTACCGCTGTTAGTCGGGCCTATATGGAGTATGAAGCGCCTTTTCATGCTCTGTGCTTTTGGAAACTCCAGCTCCGGCCGAGCCGGAACCAGCGTGACAATCTCTCTTCTAAGCTCCTTGCTGCGGTACTCATTGTAAAGCGCCTTCATGCTCCTTGTACATATCGCACCTATATACTCCTTGCGCAAAAGCTTTAAAAAATCTTCTGTGAGATACTCTGCTTCCTTCTCATCAAACTGCTCCATATCCACCCTGACGAGCTGCGGAATGATTTCTCTATTTAAAATATGCTTTGCATTCTTATTGTTTGAATAGTAGGTAATCAATGCAAGCCTTTTTATTTCCTGATGCAGCTTGTCGAGTGCCACAGTCTCATTTTTTGAAAATCGCGCATATTTAATTGATTTTGCCTTGCTATTGAGCCTGTGAATATAGTGTGCCAGCTTTACAGGTTTACCTGTACTTCTCTTCGCATTCTCCCTGTACTGGTCAATATAAAACTGTACCAGTACATCTTCAAACGATTTTTCCATATATGTGTATTATCCTCTTTATTTGTATACGCCGTTGAGTGTCACTTCAAAAGTAACATCCTTTCCGGCAAGCTCCGTATTTACCTTATAATCATCCGGAAATTTCAGGTTTAAATCAAAGGTTTCTCCCACCTTGTGACCTACCACTCCGTCCTCAAAGCCATCTATATAGCTGCCTGAGCCAAGCACCAGGTCCGCGCCCTGTCCATCAGTGCTTCCACCCTCGAATTTTTCTCCGTCCATATATCCGGTGTAATCAATATTTACCTTATCTCCTTTTTCTGCAACCGTGTCAGTCTCTGTATTCGGTGTTGCTGCCTTGGTCTGTGAATCACTGCTTTGTGTCTCTGATGCCTGAGATTCTGTGGTCTGTGATGCAGCTTGCGTACCGGCAGTGCCCTTTGACGATGAACCTCCCGATGTCGCAACTGCCCAGATGAGCACTATGACTACCACGACAACTGCCACTACCGGCACCCAGAATTTCAGCAGATTCACAACCTTTGCCTTCTTCTGCGCTTTTTCTCTTTCGACTCTTCTTTTTTCCTGTGCGATTTTTTTGTTTTGTTTGTTCATTTTGTTAATCTCCTGTTTTAGTTTTATTATTAAGCATTATCTGTCACTGTGAGATTTAAGCTGTAACCGTCTGCGTCTCTTAACCATTTGGCGCGCCAATAAAAGTAATAGAAAAATACCCACACTGCCTGCGCTTATAGCTGCACCTGCCTTAAGCCCCGGTGTCTCATAATAAAGCTCTATCTCATGCTCTCCCTCATCCAGATGAATGCTCACAAAGGTATCTGAAAAATCCTCATACTCTGCATCCTTCCCATCCACCTTCATAGTCCATCCCTTTTCACTCGGAATAGAAAGCACAAGCTGTCCTGCCTGCTTCACATCTATGTGTCCGCTTATGTGTGTGTCTGAAAAATCATCCACCGAGAGTGTCTGCTCATTGAGTGTATTGTAAGCACTCTCAACTGCAGCAATGGAAAGCTCGTATACATTAAATCGTACAGCATCGGCATCAGTGTTTGTGACGGAAACTGTCTCCCCCGCCTTCACGTATCCCAGGTCAAACAGATACCTGTGAGTGGTCTTCGAGTATGTGGTCTCATACTCTCCGTGGCTGAAGGTCAGACTGTCTGTGCTGCACGAATCGTATGCCGCATAATAATATCCGTCATGGTCAAAGGTGAGAGTCGTAGTTCCCGGATTTTCATCCTGAGTGCACTCTGTCAGGGTCAGCGTATCATCTGCTGCACCAAGAAGCCTGCCAAGGGAATTAATCGAATAGATTTTCGATGACGATGATGGCTTCCACGCATCAATCACTCCCTCATCCATCATAAAACCAAGCGGAAGCGTGTAGTTGTTCCGATACAGATAGTGATTTCCGCATTTTCCCACAAGTGTAGTCAGCTCATTCTGTGGCTGTATGGATTTTGTAACCATATATCTGACAGAAAGCATGGCTGACGTGACAGGTGTGGCACCGTTATAACAGTAGAAATTTTTGCCTCCCTCCATATAAAGAGCCTGATAAAAATGGCTCACATTTATATTCATCAGAGAAGAAAACTGTGTTCCGGAGGCATAGCCGTATCGTGTGTCATCATTTTTAGTTAGTCGGCCTGTATCCTCAATCCTGTAAAATGGCACATCGTTTTCAGCTGCATCCTCTTTTGCCAGCTTAAGTGCCTTTTGCATATCGTCCACATTGGCATTGTAGCTGCTTCTGCCGGTACATCCAAGTCCTGTCACAGCCATATTGACAGCCAGCTCCACAATCGCAATACCGCATGTTATGACCATCAAAAGCTCCCTGTTTTTCCTTGCTGCGAGCTTTAAAAGTACTGTCATAATGCCGTACAGCGCAACAAACAATATGCTTATGATAACTGCATAATACTCTGTCACAGCCTCATCGGCAAACATCGTGCTTACTGCCATAAGCGCCGATGCAAATACCACCGCCACGCCAATATGCCACAATCTTATGCCACGCCACTTTCTTACTGTAGCATAGCCTATGGTCAATACAAGAAATGCATACAGATACGACTGTCTGCCCGGCAGCGAATCCGGAAAATGCAGTCCGTGCCATATAAAGTCAAGCTGTTTATTCGCAAAGCTCACCATGAAAAAAAGCACAAACAATACAGGAGCTATTTTTTTCTTCGGTTTAATCCTTTTGTTGAGCACAAACAGTATCAAAAGCATCACACTAAATGCTCCGGCATACAGATTCGGCCAGTTCTCTGCCCCCTCATAGACGCTTGCTGTCGTACACATCCTGCCGACCTCTGATAAGAGATTAAAATACCACTCTATCTGCTTCGGAAACTCAATCCCCGATGAACCGCTGTAGCTTAAAATGATAAGCTCCGGGATGATTAGCACCATCGCAGTGCCTCCAGCCAAAAGCGAGTAAACGGCAAATCTCACAATTGCAGCCATTTTACCGCCATTTTGCGTAAAGAAAAGCCATGCAAACCAGAATACCAAAAAGATGCAAAGCATGATGCTCAGATAATAGTTTGACAATATACAAAGTGCCAGTGATACATAGTAAAGCACCGGCTTTTTGTCCCGCACAAGCTTCTCAAGTCCCACTATCGCAAGCGGTGCAACCGCCACAACATCCATCCACATGACATCCCAGCTATACGCAGCTACAAAGCCGGAAAGCGCATATGCCGTAGAAAAAACAAATGCCGGCACAAATGTACTATTATGATACCTGTTATCCTTTCCAAGAAGTACAAAGTGTTCCTTCAGAAAATAAAAAAATGTTGCTCCGCTAAGCGAAATCTTAAAAATGATTAGCAGCTCGATAAACTCAATAATATGGCTCTTTGGAAAAAGCACCACAAGCCAGTTTAACGGACTCGCCAGATAATAGGCAAATACCGATACAAAATCACTGCCAAGCCCGATATTCCATGTATACATGAGGCTCGCACCATTTCTTAGCTTTTCCCACAGCTCATTAAAGAAAGGCAGATACTGGTGATACAAATCCATATGCAAAAGGCAGTAATCGCCAAATGGATACACACCGTTTCCTATACAGATGATTATACATATGAAAAATGGAATTAAAAACGCTGTCAAAAGTGGATGCTTTTTAACAAAATTCATCACTTGCCCTCCCAGTCAAACAGTCTGTAATATTGCAAAATCTTATAATTGTTTAGCATATCCGAGTCGGCCTGATTCTTTTTACTTCCGGTTGCCTTGTCTGATTTATTTGATGCTTTATCTAATGTCTTATCTGCAGTTTTATCCGTGCGTACCGCTGATATAACAGGATACTCCTCCTGCAGCTTAAGCAGAAAGCTCTGGTAGTCATTTGTCGGCACACCTGCCGCTTTAAGTACGTTTGCAGCCAGATAATTGACGCTCGTGTCTTTTCCTGCAGCCTCATCAATATCATAATTTGCCCAGATAACATACGGCACCTGATAACGCAGCTTAAGCTCTTCATTGGATAAATTGTTATAATCCATGCCGTTTGCTGCAAAAACAGAGCTTGCCACAGTATCATTTGGCTGATGATCACCGAAAAATACCACTATGGTTTTCTCATCCACATTTGAGAAATATTCAATGAGGTTCTTTAAATCCTCGTCTGTCAGCTTAATCAATGAAAGATACTGGTCAAGTGCAGAATTATTAAGCTTATCTGCTGTCACCGTATTATCAAAGCCGTAGTAAGTATTTGTGTATCCGCCATGGTTTTGCATAGTGACATTGAATATAAATGCCGGCTGGCCATCCGGTTTATTCTCATAGGTCTCAATAATCTTATCAAAGGATGTCTCATCACTTATATATTCGCGCACAAACCTCTGATTAGAATAATCCTGCATAAACGAAAGATTATCAAATCCCAAAAGAGGATAGACCGTATCCCTGTTCCATCCACTGCTATAGTACGGATGCTGTGCATACGTTGCGTAACCTATACTCTTTAGATAGCTTGCAAGAGAAGGTGTCTTACTCTTTATATACTGCTGATAAGGAATACTTCCTACCGGCAGAAAAGCCATCGTATTGCCTGTCAGAAACTCAAACTCAGTATCGGCGGTATTTCCACCGCATACAGACGTATTCAGATATCCTGTTATGGTGTTTTCATTGCCCTTTTCAAGACTGTGCACAAACGGCATATAGTCTGTATTTGTATCAAAACCACCGAGCACTGACAGATCTGAAAATGCCTCATCCATCACAACTATAATATTCGGATAATCACTTTTATCTGTAATTGCAGTATTATCATCTGTACCGGCATAGCTGTCAAGCAGCTCCTTTGCCTTCTGTCTGCTATACCCGTCAGGCTTATCAACCGCCACAAACTTAAGATCCATGGCAAAGGTTACCGCCATTCCATTCACCTTTGTCATATATGCAGGTGTAAATAGAAACGGATACAGATAATTGTCCGTCTGGAAATCCTCATCCTGCAGAGCATTTACAAACAGGCACAGCACAAGAATTCCAAGCACTGTCGGAATTAGTCTGAACCTGAATTTCCACTTAATTCTGAAATCAACAAAATGCATCAGCATAATAAGAGCTATAAATATAACTGTAACAACAACTACTCCTGCAGTCGGTGTGAAATCATAATTAGATGCAACACTTGTCGCCGTACCAATTGAAAAAATATCCCATGGAACAAAAGGAGTCGAGCGGAAAAGCATAACATAATGATTAATCAGTCCAAAAACCATTGCCACGATAAAAACTGCACGAAGTGCCCATTTCGCCCTGCCCGTAACAAAATAAAGAATCCAGGCAATCAGCTCAAACAAAATAATATTAAAAAATCCCGCCATAAATCTGACTTCTTCAAAAGGATTATGTTCGTAGAACTCCATAAGATAAAAAGCCGCAATCGGAAAAATCGAGAATAATACAACATTGAATATAATTTCATATTTTTTATAAATCTTTTTTATCATCATAATGCTCCTGTTTACTATCTGGTATTACAGCCTATATGGCAGATTTTTGGGTACCTTTTTGGGTACAATTTTGGGGCAAATTTTTCTTAAAAGTACCCTAATTTCTTTAATTTTTTGAAAGATTGTAAGTAAAGAAAAACCCCGCAAACCCTTGATTTTACTGAAAATCTTGGATTTACGGGGTTTTGCAAATAGTGCCGGCAGTGGGACTTGAACCCACACGGGCTTGCGCCCAACAGATTTTGAGTCTGCATCGTCTGCCATTCCGACATGCCGGCGTCTTACGAACAGACAATATTTTATCACAGTTATTGACTTCATGCAACTAAAATTTTTAATTTCAATATAATTTCAATATAAATATCTCAGCATACAACCTTATTCTTACCTGTGCATTTTCCGACATAAAGCTGTTTGTCAACAAAATTAATCCATTCCTTGTAATCCTGCCCCACTTTATATTTCCCTGCACCTATAGTCACTGTCATCCTTCCGCTGCCCTTAGATGTCCAGAAGGATTTTGAATTAATCTCCACACGAAGCTCATCAAGAAAATTCTTAGGCACCTCTCCGTCGACACATTTGCCAAGAAGTAAAAACTCCTCTCCTCCCCATCTGCAATAGCTAAGCTCAACACCTCGAGCCTTGCTTACGATAGTACGAGCGAGTATCTTAAGTGCATCATCTCCTACATTATGTCCAAATGAATCGTTAATTTTCTTAAAATCATCAATATCAATCATTGCAAGGAAATATTCCCCCTGCTTGTCAGCCTCAAAAAGATTCTTAAGCTTTGCCATCATATAGAAACGATTTGGAAGCTCCGTCAACGCATCAAACTGTGCCTGCTTTTCCATTGCCCCCTCCTCGGAAGACATAAAATGCAAAAGGCACATCATACATATTATTATCAAGAAAACTACACAAGAAATCATAGCAATAGAAATACTCTTAATAACAACAGAATCCAACTTATATAAAGGTGTGTAAAAGCCATCAAGCATATAAAGAATAATCAGAGCAATAGCATATACACAGCAAAGCAGAATGGCAACATGATTCTTTTTTTTCTTCCTGAGGACCACATAATCCATGGCAAAAAGAAAAAACATTGCATCGATCAAAAAAAGCTGGAAATTACATTGAATTCCGAGACAAACCACCGCAAGTATCATATGAAGCAATATCTCAACAGCCACACTATAAACATATATGCTCAGTTTTTCAGATTTTGTCAGACTGAATGCAAGGAAATAAAAGCATATGCTGATCAGATTGACTCCTGCCATCAAGTCTACACCTAATGATGAAAACATAAATAGCATCAGCAGATGAATGACAAGAAATATTTTGTTTACATTAAATAGAAAGCTCTGCTCCTTAGCAGTACTATCATTGCTACCCATTGTCCAGTACCTTCATAAAAAATATCTAATATATTACTATAGAATAATAACACATTTTAGCCAATATAACAATATATTATTGTGCAAAAGTACTAGACTATTTTGCTCTTTTTTTTCTGATTATATATCCAATAAGAATAATAACAGCACTTGTTATGACACTTCCATAAAATGTCATTCCCCTACATAAAAGCTCCATATTTGCTGCATTCCTCCCAACAAGCTGTTTAAACCCATCAATCATAATATAATCAGCCACTCCCATAGCTCCGGGTATAGGCACACAATTGGAGCCCATCGCCACGAAGCACTGTATCACACTCACATCAACCGCCTTTTTTGCTCCTTCTCCCACTGCCATAAAAATCATAAACGATACCATAAGCTGTGATAATCGTTGCATAATATTCCAAAAGAAAATCTCAAGAAGAAACCTTGTCTGCCCTGTGATGCTGTTTGAACACTCCTGATATTCTTTCATAGTATGTTTAAGCTTCATTCGAAGCCTGTCACCATGTCGTATTATATGTATTTTCTCAAGAAAGCGGATAAGAGCATCACAAATTGAGTATAGTATGCCGCCCTTCCTTAACAGCATATAAAACACAAAAGCCAGAAAAATCAGTACTATAATCCCCAAATATATAAATATCCGGGAAATACCTGAGAAATTTTTCAGCAAAGGATACTTAAAAAACATGCATAATATACCAATTGTTAAAAGTGAAAGTGTATACATAACAAGATTTATCAGCAGTGCCACTGTAGCAGCATAGCCCGGAATGCCATCCCTTATCATGAAATACGCACTGGCAGGCTGTCCTCCTGATGCTGATGGCGTAATAGCTGAAAAATACACATCAGCTCCACCATACACAGCACCGTCAATCGCGCTGGTTTTGTATCCAAAGTGTCTTGCCATGCGTACCAGAGCAAAACCCTCAAACCATATAAACCCGAATGTACAGACAAAACTCATAAAAAGCCAGCCTTTATTTGCATTTCTGATAAAGCTCATAAGAATCTCAAATGAAAAATGCTTGCTCTGCGAAACAACAGCCCATATGCTTAAAATAGCTATAAAAACAGAAGCTATCGCCCAAAATATCTTTTTTCTGTCCATTAAATCTAATCCCCTTAAAAAAACTGGTAAAGTGAATTATGAAAATACACCATACCAGTTTATTGTAGAGAATATATATAACTTTATCAAGTAAAATATTATTAATATCTTTTTAATGTTTGTTAAATTATTTACTGTTACAATTAACAAATCAGTCTAAATACAAATTAACTTCTATGATCCCTCTTCCTCATCATTGTCAGTGTTCATCATATACACACCCCTGCTTGCATCTCCATCCGGATTCTTTCCAAACTCATAATCATTTCCAGGCAGAATAGCATTTAGGAAAATTCCTGCAATAGCTGCAATTGCAAGTGCTGTCAGTGTAATTGATGTTCCTGCTACAGTAAATGTCAGTCCATCTCCAAAGCCAAGACCACATACAAAAATAACACCTGCAATTATAAGATTTCTTGATTTAGTCAGATCTACCTTGTTTTCAACAACATTTCTAACTCCTATTGCTGAAATCATTCCATAAAGCATAAATGAAACTCCACCAATAATCGCTGATGGCATAGTAGATATTACAGCCGAAAACTTTGGAATAAACGAAAGTACAATAGCAAAAACCGCTGCAATACGGATAACTCTCGGATCATATACCTTAGACAGCTCAAGTACACCCGTATTCTCACCATATGTTGTATTAGCCGGTCCACCAACGGCTCCTGCGAATGCAGTCGCAATTCCATCACCTATAAGTGTCCTATGAAGCCCCGGATCAGCGATGAAGTTCTGCTCTACCGTGGCTGAAATAGCTGACATATCACCAATGTGCTCCATCATTGTCGCAATAGCAATAGGTGCCATAACAAGAATAGACGTAATATCAAACTTCATGAACTGGAATTTAGGTATTCCAACCCACGCAGATGATGCAATTGATGTAAAATCAAGAATTGACGAACCATCCGGATTAGTAATTCCTGCAGCATTCATAATGAGAGCTACTACATATGAAATAATTACTCCCATCAAAATAGGAATAATCTTAAATAAGCCCTTTCCCCAAATATTGAAAATGATTATAACCCCAAGTGCAATAATTGCAAGAACCCAGTTTGTTGAGGCATTATTGATAGCTGAACCAGCAAGCGAAAGACCAATGCATATGATAATAGGTCCTGTCACTACAGGCGGCAGAAATCGCATTACACGTTTGATTCCAACCAGCTTAATAATAAGGGCAAGTACGAAGTAAAGCATACCTGCAACAAATATACCACCACACGCATACGCTGCTTTATCATTGACAGCCATATCTGCATACATGCCACTGTCAAGATTTGCAACAGTATAAAAGCCTCCTAAAAAAGCAAATGACGATCCCAGAAAAGCCGGTACCTTAAACTTTGTACACAGATGAAATATAAGCGTGCCAAAGCCTGCACAAAATAGTGTAACCGACACCGAAAGACCTCTCGTCAGTGACTCCCCGCAAGCTTTCTGAAAATACCCCGATACAAGAATAGGTACAAGAATTGTAGCACCGAACATAGCAAACATATGCTGTAAACCAAGTACAAGCATTTTGGCCGTTCCAAGCTGTCTCGCATCACGAATTGGTTCCTGTTTCTTTTGTTCCATAACAACCTCCTTAATGAATTAATCTTTTCGATATGCAACTGAACACATTATAGCATTTTTTAATTATTATTTCATTATTATTTCATTATTATTTCATGATTTTTTATAAAAAAAGACATCCCACAGGACGTCTTAAAATAAATCATATTTAATAAGTATGTACCTTCAAAACTTCATACAAATCCGATTTGTTTTTCTTCGTTATTAACCAGATTAAGCCCTCGACCTATTAGTAACAGTCAGCTCCACATGTT
>ERZ840057.198-NODE-198-length-65952-cov-9.479764_pt1 | contig 65952 bp, 63 predicted proteins | sample MGYA00519907_ERZ840057 | MGnify/ENA primary metagenome ERZ840057 (study PRJEB31850, sample SAMEA3708862) | human gut metagenome | biome: human gut; feature: human-associated habitat; material: faeces | place: China | collected 2014 ...
GCTTAACCATTCGTTTTTGACAACATTTCAATGACCTCTTTAGTGTTTCCGAACCGACTTTTGCCGGTTTTATTGTTTAACTTTTAATTTTTCGGTAAAAATTTACCGAAGTATTGTTAGTATCTTTATCAGCATTTTATCTTTCTTTTCTTGTTCTTCCGAATTTCAGGATAATTACCAGGACAAGGATGATGGATATTTGGATATCATTTTTTCCAAAAAGGAGACAAGGGCTGACCTTGCAAATGATGGTTCCGGAAGTTTTACAGAGGGCGATAAAATTGGGCTTTACCTTCAAGGAGATAAAGGTCTTTCTTATCGTGAACTTACATATTCGGGAGGACAGTGGCTTCCACGTCTGAAGCGTAATGATTTTGGTGAGGGGCCAATATCTTTGTCTGCTCATTATCCGGCAACCGGAGAACAACAGAATCCAAAGACTTATCAGCTGGATATGGCATTAGACCAGACTGGAGACGGTTTTTATAATTCAGATTTGCTGTTTTCAAAAACAGTCGTCGGATCAGGTGTATACGAAGCTGATATGAATTTCGCGCATGCTCTTCACCGAATCAGGATTTCTATCTCTGGCAGTATGACTTCGCCAGAGGTTAAAGTCAGGAGTCTGACACAGGGTAATTTTAATCTACTTACCGGTGAAGTTGAAGTGAGTGGAACCGATTTTAAATGGATTACCCCATTTAAGGATGGAGAAGGAAATTTTGCAGCTGTGATTATTCCTCAAAGTGCGATCCCTTACAGGGATGATGACGGACTTCTGCAGATCGTTGCAGAGGGTAAGACAGCGTATTTCAATGCTCCTGAAAAGACAGAAGAAAATAATGATCTTACATTTTTCGAGTCTGGAAAGCAGATTTCGATAAACCTTACTCTGAAACCGGGCAATCCTGAACTTGCAGGAAAGACATTGTGGGTATATGGATTGAATGTGCCTGATTTTCCAGGTAAGGAGAATCTTCCTACATATAAACTCGGTAATAAGTATGGTTTGCCTGAAGGCCAGTGGTTGAGATATGACAATCGTTACTATGAGGAGCAATATCTCACATGGGCTGAAGGGTGTGGCTGGTATGACTGCAACAAGTCACATGGAAACTATGAAGACGATTCCCAAATGTGCTGGGCGGCATCTGCATCAAATGTAGTGTCGTGGTGGATGTGCTTGAATAAAGAATATCTTGCGGCATACGATAGAGATTATGGTTCTTCGGTGACGACTGGTTCAGGTACTTTTGAGCGTCCGTCCTATGATTTCAAGCCGCTTTACCCTAATGGGGTTGGCAGTTGGGATGGTTCTCTTCCGGAACCCAATAATGTCACAGTCAACAGGTCGGAAGTTTTCCAGTTCTTCAAAGATCATTTCCCGAATTTTGGCAACGATGATCCTAAAGGAGTTGAATGGTTTTTTACCGGGGCTTATCTTGGTGGCGATATCAATGGTTTTAAAGGGTTCTTTCCGGAAGTATTCACGAAAAATAATGCCTTGACGGCAAGGTGCCCGCACAACCCAGACAAAGAGCAGTTCAATACATTTGTTACAGATGCCCTCCTCAATAAGAGGACTATCGGTCTAAATGTGTTTGATGTTGCCGGTCTCAAAACTGGAAATCATGCTATGACAGCTTGGGGAGTCGAATATGATGAAGCCGGAGATATTGCTTATATATACTATTGCGACAACAACTATGCGGAACAGGATCCTAATGGTGCGGTGATTATCAGACAGCAGATAGTATATGCTGTCGATAGTTACGGGAAAGAATGTACTTATCTACAGCAGTTGAAACCGGAGGATCCGGATACTAGAGTGGGGAAATTCCTGATTACCTCTGTATTTTCTGCTGATCTCGGCAGAGATATATGGAAAAAGAAATATCCGAATGTAGTTGTAGAAAAATAATACATAATCTCCTCTTAAGAATATCTTCATCTGCTGGTATTCAGTACTTTAATCTATAAAAGTCTTTGATAAATCTGCAAGTTTCTTATCTTTATGTTAAGAAACTCTGGTATCAATATCTTTTTATTTATATTAGTTACAACTTAGATATATAAAATCAACAGCCATATTGGTCTCTATTTATTGATGAACTAAGAAAGATAAGAGACCGATACGGCTGTTCTTGTAGGAGTCATTATCGTTTTGGAGTGTGCAATTTTATATTAAATCCAGCCATAACCGTTGCTTTTGGCATAGGATAGCCGGCATTGATTTCATATTTCTGAGCCAGCAGGTTCTCACCACGCGCCCAGATATCCATCCATTTTCCTATGCGGAATGAAGCACGGAGATTCCAAAGTACGAAATCCTCCTTACTTTCCTTCTCGCCAACCGAAGTATAGAGTCCTTCAATGTATTGTACTCCGGTGGAGACATTCCATCGTCCGAGAGAGAAATTGGCCCCTGCATACAGTTTATGTTGAGGTGCGGCAATAATGGGTTTTTTCATATGTAGAAAGCTGTAGTTCCCGTCCACAGACCAGTTATGATTGATACGGTATGCCGATTGTATTTCTATTCCGGTATTCTCGATTTTTCCTGAATTCTGGTTCAGCATGCCGCTGCCATTAGGATTGGGAAGGGTTTGAATAAGGTTTTTTCCATCTATGTAGAACAGATTCACCCCGTAGGTTAGCTGTCCTTCCATCAGATGTTGAGAGAACGCAAATTCGTAGTTCCACATTGATTCCGGTTGCAAATTCGGGTTTTGTGGTGGAAACATGTACATCTCGCGCAGGATTGGATAACGGAAACCTTTCGAAGCAGAGGCTTTCAGTTCGATGGCGTGTGGGAGATGAAACGCCAGACCTGTTTGCGGTACCCACTCTATTCCTATGCGTGAGTGATGATCGACACGCAATCCTGCATTAAATGTAAGCCACGGACTGATGTCTTGACGGAGCTCAATATATCCGGCCAGTTCATTTTCGTGTTTGTCTACCAGTTCAGAAGTCGTTCCTCTATTTTCTCCACTCACATATTCACTCCAAGCATGTCCTCCATACCGAAACCAGTCGAAACCTAATGTGATACGATTACCCTTAAAAAATTGAGTACTCTGATACAAGGAAACGCCCATCATGTTATCACGTGAGTTGAAGCGGTCATCCTGCGGACCTTCACCGGCAGAAGGGGTATATCCGTCGTTAATCCAGTGATTACCCCAGTTGTAGAAAAAGCTGACGGCTCCGGAAGTCTTTTCATAATGGTTTTTCACGGCAAAAGAAGTCATTCCTCGTGTAATGCGTTGGTCACCATCCAGCAGCGGTGAGTCAACCGGGCCGGGGTAAGAGGCATTGAAATGGGTAACATTCAAATCTCCGTGTAGATTCCAATATTGGGTCATTTCGTATCCCAGTTTTGCATAGCCGCCGTATTGTTCGAAGCCCATATCGGGGCGGTGTCCGTCTGTGCGGTTATAGGAAGCTGAAACGACGCTGGAGAAACGTCCTTTCCGAATACAGTTGGTCAGTTCCGTTTCAAGTGTGTTATAGGAACCATAGCCAGCACGAAAGTTAGTGTTCACTCCATCATCCTGCATCTTGCGGGTAACGATGTTGACTACACCGCCCATAGCATTTGATCCGTAAAGAACCGAAGCCGGTCCTCTTAATACTTCTACGCGTTCGGCAAGGAATGACTGATAGGCATCGGCTATCGGATGGCCGAAAATACCGGCATATTGGGGATGACCGTCAATCATTACCATCAACTGGGCTGTACTGCCACTCAATCCGCGGAGTGAAATACCTCCGGCTGCACCATCCGATACTCCATATCCCATAATTCCGCGTGAGGTGACAAACAGGCCTGGAATTTGTTCCGTAAGAACCGGAAGCAGTGATGCCTGCAAAGCTTGATTTATTTTACTGCGATTCACTACTGATACGGTTTGGGACAGATGGCGGACATTTGTTTCATTTCGGCTACCGGTAACTACTACTTCTCCGATTTTATATACTTTTCTTGTATCAAGAGTATCTCGTTTTAGTTCCTGACTCATTCCCGATTGTACAGCAAGAGTCATTAATACGAATATATAGGATTTTCTTATTTTCATTTACACTATATCTATTTGTTTATAAAATATTTCTATCTATGAAGACGTGTGTTAACGGTTTGATAGATAGACTAAATATAAATAATAGTAGTTATGACTGGATGCCAAGATACAATCATACAATACGGACAGTGCCGGATACAACTTGTCAACTCGTGTATCCGGCACTATTCTTCTATATATGCAATAGAGGTTCTTATTTTCTCAGCATTAAGGTTTTGAATGGAGTAGGATAGGGGGTTTCAAACTCCATCAATTCGCCTGTAATGGGATGATAAAAGCAAAGCTTGAAGGCATGAAGAGCCAAACGTCCCAACGGATCTACTTCGCAACCGTAGCGGATATCGCCTACTACCGGGTGGCCAAGCGACTGCATGTGTACACGAATCTGGTTCTTCCGTCCGGTTTCAAGTTGCAACTCTATCAGAGAAAAGCCATTAGCTCGTTTGATAGTGCGGTAATGTGTTACAGAAAATTTACCACCATCATCTACAGGAGAAGAGCTGACATACAATTTACGGTCGGTAAGCCATGATTGTACGGTGCCTTGATCTTTTTCCATGTCTCCCATAACGATTGACACATAGCGGCGGTCACACACGATATCGTGCCAGTTGTCGCGTAGAGTGTGCTGGGTCTTTTCGTCTTTGGCGTACATCATAATACCTGAAGTTTCGCGGTCCAGACGGTGCACTACAAACACGCGGTTATTACGGTGCTGGCGTTTTACATACTCGTTCAGGATATGCTGTGCGGTACGTTCTTTCTGTTTGTCAGTAGCCACAGAAAGCAGTCCTTCTTTCTTCTCTACCACAATGAGGTATGCATCTTCGTACAGAATTTTCAGCAGAGGATGACGGAACTCATGCTTGTTCTTTTCCTTGCTGATCTGAACCTTCATGCCCGGCTTCAGCGGATAGTTGTATTGTGTCTGTATGTTATTGTCTACCAGTACTACACGGTTGCTCAGCAATGCTTTTACGCGTGTACGGCTGATACCTGCCATTTTCTTCATCAGAAACTCCATGAGTTCGGCAGGTTCGTTTACATTATATATTGTATATTGAGCGGCAGCCCGTGCACGGGGACGTCCGCTTGGTTTTCTGTCATTTCTTGCCATAAGGATTGGTGGTATATAAAATTATCGTTTTTCCAGCAAAACTACATTTTCTACATGATGAGTGTGCGGGAACATGTCTACCGGTTGTACGGCTGTTACCTTGTATTTGCTGTCAAGTAACTGTAGGTCGCGAGCCTGTGTAGCCGGATTACAGCTTACGTATACGATACGGCGTGGTTCGGCAAACAGAATAACATCAATTACATCGTTGTGCATACCGGCACGGGGTGGGTCGGTAATAATCACATCCGGACGACCGTGTTCGCTGATGAAGTCTTGAGTCAAGATATCCTTCATGTCGCCGGCATAGAAAAGAGTGTTTTCAATACCATTTATTTGTGAATTTACCTTTGCATCCTCAATTGCTTCGGGTACATATTCTATACCGATTACTTTCTTGGCCTGACGCGATACGAAGTTGGCGATAGTTCCTGTACCTGTATAAAGGTCGTATACCAGTTCGTTTCCTGTCAGTCCGGCGAAATTACGCGCAACCTTATATAGGTTGTATGCTTGTTCGGAATTGGTTTGATAGAATGATTTTGGTCCAACCTTAAAGCGGAGTCCTTCCATCTCTTCGAAGATGTGGTCATTTCCTTTGAATACTTCTACTTCCAGATCGCCGATGGTGTCGTTACATTTATTGTTGATGACGTAAAGCAGGGAAGTGATTTGTGGAAACTTATCTGCAACAAACTGCAGAAGTGCTTTCATCTGTTCCAGCTCTTCGTCTTTAGTAATTTTGCACTGCAGCAAAACCATCAGTTCGCCAGTCGATGAAGTACGCACCATCATGTTTCTCAGCATACCTTCCTGTGTACGCAGGTTGAAGAATTCATAATTGTGTTCGTAAGCATAATCGCGGATGGCATTGCGAATCTGGTTGGAAATATCATCTTGTAACCAGCATTTTTCAATGGCCAATACCTTGTCGAATGCTCCCGGAATGTGGAATCCTACTGCATTCATCTGGTCATATTTCACATCCTGCTTTACTTCTTCTTCTGTCAGCCAACGTTTATTGGAAAAAGTAAACTCCAGTTTGTTACGATAGAATTTTGTTTTTTCTGACCCCAAGATTGGCATAAATTCCGGCAATTCTACTTTACCGATACGGGTAAGATTGTCGAATACCTGTTTCTGCTTGTATCTGATCTGGTCTTCGTACGAAAGACATTGCCACTTACAACCGCCACATACGCCATAGTGCTGGCAGAACGGCTCTGTACGCATTGGAGATTTTTTATGAAATTTTACAGCTACGGCTTCGGCATAATGATTTTTCTTACGTTTAATCTGTAAGTCTACTACATCGCCCGGTACTACGTAGGGGACGAATATCACCAAATCATTTACTTTGGCCAAGGCCTTACCTTCTGCTGCTACATCTGTGATTGTTATCTTCTCTAATAGAGGAAGTTCTTTTTTCTTTCTTGCCACGTCCTTTTTTTATAAATCGAATTTGGGACAAAAATAAGAATAATTTCCGACATTCTTTTATTATTTCAAAAGAACTTCATTTTGCAAACTCGATATTGCAAAACATGTTGTAAAAAACATTCTTTTTATTTGCTTATTTATAAAATATCCATAGTTTTGCGGCTACTAAACTTAAATCTATAAAAAAATGGAAACAAAAAGAGTCTATACTTTTGGAAATGGAAAAGCTGAAGGTAAAGCAGATATGAGAAATCTTCTGGGAGGAAAAGGTGCCAATTTGGCTGAAATGAATTTGATTGGAGTTCCCGTTCCTCCGGGTTTCACAATTACTACCGATGTTTGTAATGAATATTTTGAAAAAGGAAAAGATGATGTAGTAGCTCTACTTAAGGCTGATGTGGAAAAGGCCATTGCCGGGGTAGAAGAACTGATGAAATCTAAATTTGGTGATGTAGAAAATCCTTTACTTGTTTCTGTACGTTCCGGAGCCCGTGCTTCTATGCCGGGAATGATGGATACCATTCTGAATCTGGGTTTGAATGATGATGTAGTGGAAGGTTTGGCCAGAAAAACCGGAAACGAACGTTTTGCGTGGGATTCATACCGTCGTTTTGTACAGATGTACGGTGATGTAGTATTGGGTATGAAACCGACTAATAAAGAAGATATCGACCCGTTTGAAGCAGTCATAGAAGATGTAAAGAAAAATAAAGGTGTACGCTTGGACAACGAGTTGGATGTTGCAGACTTGAAAGAGTTGGTAGTACGCTTTAAGGCTGCTGTAAAAGCACAGACCGGAAAAGATTTCCCAAGTTGTGCTTATGAACAGTTGTGGGGAGCTATTTGTGCCGTGTTCGATTCATGGATGAACGAACGTGCGATTCTTTACCGCAAGATGGAAGGTATTCCGGCAGAATGGGGTACTGCTGTCAATGTGCAGGCGATGGTCTTTGGAAATATGGGCGATACATCGGCTACAGGTGTATGTTTCTCTCGTGATGCGGCAACTGGTGAGGATTTGTTCAATGGCGAATACCTTATCAATGCACAGGGTGAAGACGTAGTGGCAGGTATTCGTACTCCGCAGCAGATTACAAAGATAGGCTCTCAGCGTTGGGCTGAACTGCAGGGTATTTCAGAAGAAGAACGTGTGGCAAAATATCCTTCTATGGAAGAAGCAATGCCAGAAATCTATAAGGAACTGGATGCTTTGCAAACCAAACTGGAGAATCATTATCACGATATGCAGGATATGGAATTTACTGTTCAGGAAGGTAAATTGTGGTTCTTGCAGACTCGTAACGGTAAGCGTACAGGAGCTGCTATGGTACGTATTGCCATGGAAATGCTTCAGCAGGGTATTATTGATGAAAAGACTGCAGTTTTGCGTTGCGAACCTAATAAATTGGACGAACTGCTTCATCCGGTATTCGACAAGGCTGCATTGCGTCAGGCAAAGGTTCTGACCCGCGGTCTTCCTGCATCTCCGGGAGCAGCTTGCGGACAGGTGGTGTTCTTTGCCGATGATGCTGCAGAATGGCGTGCAGATGGCCGTCGTGTAATCTTGGTGCGTATCGAAACTTCACCTGAAGATTTGGCTGGTATGAGTGCTGCAGAAGGTATCTTGACAGCACGTGGCGGTATGACTTCGCATGCAGCTGTTGTGGCTCGTGGTATGGGTAAATGTTGTGTATCGGGTGCCGGTGCTATTAATGTAGACTATAAGGCTCGTACTATAGAAATAGATGGTGTAGTACTGAAAGAAGGTGACTATATTTCATTGAACGGAAGTACCGGAGAAGTATATCAGGGACAGGTACCTACAAAGGCAGCCGAATTATCAGGTGATTTTGCTAAATTGATGGATCTCTGCAACAAATATACTCGTTTGCAGGTACGTACAAATGCAGATACTCCTCACGATGCTGAAGTGGCACGTAGCTTTGGAGCAGTGGGCATCGGATTGTGCCGCACCGAACATATGTTTTTCGATAATCAGAAGATTGTAGCCATGCGTGAAATGATTCTGGCTACTGATGTAGAAGGACGTAAGAAAGCTCTTGCTAAACTCTTACCGTATCAGAAAGCTGACTTTAAGGGAATTTTCAAAGCAATGGACGGTCATCCGGTAAATGTACGTTTGCTTGATCCTCCTTTGCATGAATTTGTTCCTCATGATTTGAAAGGACAGGAAGAAATGGCTCAGGCTATGGGTGTAACTGTAGAATATATCCGCCAGCGTGTAGAAAGTTTATGTGAACATAACCCGATGTTAGGACATCGTGGATGCCGTTTGGGTAATACTTATCCGGAAATTACAGAAATGCAGACACGTGCGATTTTGGGTGCAGCGGTTGAATTGAAGAAAGAAGGGTTCAATCCTCAGCCTGAAATTATGGTGCCGTTAACCGGTATTTTATATGAGTTTGAAGCACAAGAAAAAGTGATTCGTGATACAGCAGCTCAGTTGTTCAAGGAAGAAGGTGTAGAAATACCGTTTAAAGTTGGTACTATGATTGAAATTCCGCGTGCAGCTCTTACTGCTAATCGTATTGCATCACGTGCCGAATACTTCTCATTCGGAACTAACGACTTGACACAGATGACTTTCGGCTATTCTCGCGATGACATTGCTTCGTTCCTGCCGGTATATCTTGAAAAGAAGATTTTGAAAGTCGATCCGTTCCAAGTATTAGACCAGAATGGAGTAGGACAGTTGGTAGAAATGGCTGTAGAAAAAGGTCGCTCTGTACGTCCGGAACTTAAGTGTGGTATTTGCGGTGAGCATGGTGGTGAACCTTCTTCTGTGAAGTTCTGTCACCGTGTAGGTTTGAACTATGTATCTTGTTCTCCATTCCGCGTGCCTATTGCTCGTTTGGCTGCGGCGCAGGCTGCAATAGAGGAATAATACTCTAAATAGAAAATCTTTATATCAGGCTGTAATCTACCGTTTTATAGGTGATTACAGCCTGATTTGCGCTTGGGCGGTTCGTACACTTGACCGCATAAAATGAGCCAAATGAACGGAAATGTTTTCCATATGTTTACCCCGGAAATCACCATGTTTACCCTGTTTACCCCGGATTATTGTAGAGTATTTACCCATTATAAATAAAGAAGAATATGACGACATTAAAAGCAACGGTAAAGAGACCGAGAGGCGATGGCTTTTACACGGTTTACATCAGAGTGACGCATCAGCGTAAGTCAAGTTACATCAAGACGAACAAAATCGTTGATGAAGCTCACATCGCAAAAAATGGTGAATTGACAGACCCGGTTGTCAATGAGTATTGCGCTATGCTCATTCGGCAATACACCGACAGATTGAATCGAGTGTGTTCAGACCACTGGGATATAAAGGAGGTTATCGAGTATTTACTAAAGAATGATGCTGATGTCTGTTTCAGCGATTATGCTCGAACCTTCATTGGTAAGATGGAAATGAACGGACATGAACGGACGGCGAAGAATTATCATCTTGCCGTTAATCATTTGGAGCGTTATGTGGGTTCAAACCAACTCATGTTTAGCCAGCTTACTTCTACTGTATTGAATTTATGGATAGAACAGTTGTCTAAGACGAATCGTGCAAAAGAAATGTACCCTACTTGCGTTCGACAGATTTACAAAAAAGCCATCATGGAGTTGAATGATGAAGAACGCGGAATGATTCGCATTAAGTTCAACCCATGGAATAAGATACAAATTCCAAAGTCAGATAGCACAATCCAACGCGCCATTAGCGCGGAGGCTTGCCGTGAGTTTTTCAATCGTCCTCTTCCCAAAAGTAAGATGATTTCTTCTCTCCCAGAATTGGGTAGAGACGTTGCACTCCTATCTCTTTGCTTGGGTGGTATCAATACGGTTGATATGTATGAACTCAAAAAGGAGGATTACAAAGATGGTATCATTGGCTACAAGAGAGCCAAAACAAAGCATAGTCGTAAGGATGAAGCCTACATTGAAATGCGAGTTGAACCATTCATCCAATCCACATTTGACAAGTACCTCTCAGATGAAAAGGATGAATATCTGTTCAATTTCCATCAACGGTACAGTAATTCCGACAGTTTCAATGCTAATGTGAATATTGGCATCCGCAAAATTTGTATAGATATGGGAATGAAGAAGGAGGATTACTACTGTTATTATACATTCCGTCATACATGGGCTACAATTGCCCCAAATGACTGTGATGCCAACCTATATGAGGTTGCTTTCGGTATGAACCACAGTCATGGACTGAATATAACAAGAGGTTATGTCAAGATAGATTTCACTCCTGCCTGGAAACTTAATGCCAAAGTGATTGACTTCATTTTCTTCAGCAGCAAGAAGAGCAAGCAAGGTAAGGCACGTGATTTTGAGACACCTGCAGATAAGATGTTCCGTATCACCCAAAAGATGATGATCTATGGACGCGCCTATTTCAAAGGCGATGTGGTAAGCGAACTAACGGATATAGGTTTCAGCAATGTGGATGAAGTCATTACTGAACTTGTCAAGCAACTGCCAAAGGATATTCCTACAGGCTGTAATGTCCAGTTCCGTCTGTTGAATTGCGATTCCCAAAAGGAAGTCGTTTATGAAAGGAGCAAAGGCAAAGGTTTTTAGCCGATGTATTGTAGAAGCTAACCCTTAACCAAAGGGAAGAATCAAGCTACACTCCCCTATGAGCCGTATCTGTCATTTTTTGATTGGTACGGCTTTAATTGTACCTGCCCTTATCGGATTGATTGCGGTTGGCGACAATGTTACCTACTATCAGAGCAGTAAACAAGACAAGTCCTTTCCACAGCAGGACAAAGGCGGTCTTGATAATCCAAATAACCAGCCGGAACACGTTGACGATAACCCAACGAGCTGTTTTCAATAATAATCCCACCAATAATATAACCGGTAGCAAGTATATGAGGAATAATAATTCAAACAACATAATTTTCAACTTTTAGCGTAAATAATGTAGCCAACCAAAGGTTATTTCTATATGTAAATATAGTGAAAATCAGTTATATAGCAAAGAAATAGCATCGCTTTTTATAGCTTTTCAAGAGACTTTTTACTTTCGGTTTCAAACACTTAGATTATGTTGAACCATGGTTTCCTATACCTTGATATTTATGTTAAAGTACCTCTCCGTCCAAAGTATCAGTTACTCTGAATACATAGGTTGGAATACTCTTTTTTCCCTTTTGTTTTGGTAAGTGATGTTTTCTTGCCACGTTATTGCTGAATGATGAACATTGAGTTTATCATATCAACTATCTACGAAAATTTGGAAACAAACGCATCAAACAATTGCATCTTTAGATGTCGTGATACACAAACTTCTTAGTTTGGTGGTAAAGCTATCTTTGGATTATGTTACTCAGTTATGCGGATTTCGACTAACCTTGGTTACATGATACCATAGAACCAGAGTTATTGACAACCTTCTGTTCAAGCTCCCGAATTATCAGTATAGGTATTCCTCTTGGTTATAGTAACCACGGTATTTTGATTGACCGCATCAAGACACTTCGCGCTATAGGAAACAGACTATCCTATATCCTTGGCTATCGGGTAAAAGTAATCTTGGTTAGAGAATACCACCTTCAAAAAAATCTGTTGCGCATTTTTTTCCAGGCAGAGTTTCAGCGGTAATTTTGGTGTCATAAAGAACCCGGGAGACCTTGACCTGTGTTGCAGGATTTGTCAAGCAAGTTGTACCCTTGTCATTACAAAACGGTGTTTCGTACTGCCGAGGGTGACTTGCCGACTGCTCCGCATCGGGGCGATTTTATCGCTGTTTCGCCTTGCGAAAAGGTGTCCGGGAAACCCAAACAACCAAGTAATGAATGTACGATGAATCAAAGAACCAAACATTTCCAGTTGCGGCTTACCCCGGAGGAAGCGCACCAGTTAAGGGAGAAATCCAAGTCTTATAGCTCCGTGAGCCATTATATCCGTTCCGCTGTGGCTGAGTATTCCGACATCAACGCCAAACAGAGGCTCGAACTCATCAATGAACTCGGTACGTTTTACCGGAAGTTCCAGAACGAACTGTCTTGGGCTGGCGGCAACCTGAACCAGTCGGTCAAGAGAGCCAACGAACTATCGGTAGCTGGGTTACTCAGTCAAGCCTACCTTCAGGAAGTCCTGTTACCTGTTATCACGGAAGCACAAAAAACATTGAATGAGATAAAACGGGAACTGTATGCCGTAACTAAAAAAGCCGCCAAACTTTAGGCTTCCGGTTACTTGAACCGTGATACTCCGGTTCGTAGAGATTCAAGAGAGAGGAATAACTTTTTCAAATGACTGCAAAATGATAGCAACCATATTACCCGGCAGCACGAACTTCCACGCTGTCGGTTACAATGAACGCAAGATAGCGAAAGGCACGGCACGACTGCTTGAGATAAAAAATTTCGGGACACTCGGGACATTCGGTAAGCCCACCCCGGATGAACTGGTCAGTTACCTCATGGAATACACCTCCCGGAACGACCGGATTCAAAAAGCGCAGTTCCATGTCGCCTTCTCCTGCAAGGGTCACGAAATGTCAGAGAGCGAAGTGCTGGAGTTCGCCCACCAATACCTCAAAGAAATGGGCTACATGGAGGAAGGGCAACCGCTGCTTGCCTATTCCCATTACGACACCGACAACACCCACGTCCATATCGTCACCTCGCGCATCGCCCCGGACGGCAGGAAGATAGAACACGACAACGAGCGGAGGCTTCGCAGGAAGTGATAGACCGTATTCTCGGCAACGACCGGAAGCAGAAAGCCCGGAAAGGCGTGGATGCCGCCAAGGAGTACACTTTCTCCTCTTTCGCCCAATTCAAGTCCGTCATGCTCTCCATGGGCTACGAGATTTACCAAAAGGACGGCACAGTCTTCATCAAGCACGGTGGCAAGGTACAGCAACGCCTTCCGCTTGCGGAGATTGAAGCCCTGTATAAGCCGGGTAACCGCAGCCGTGAACGTTGCCGCCAACTGAGGAGCATCCTCAAAAAGTACCGGGATGTAAGTGCCAACAAGAAAGAACTGCAAAAGGAACTGAAAGAGAAGTTCGGCATCGACATCGTTTTCTTCGGCAGAAAGGATTCACACTACGGCTACATGATTGTTGACCATGCCAACAAGACCATCATCAACGGGGCAAGGGTACTGGCCGTTGACGAACTGCTGGACTTCGCTACCCCGGAGCAACGCTTCGACCGCATAGAGGACTTCATCGACAAGCTGTTTACCCTCAATCCCAAGATAACCCAGGCGGACATCCACGAGAAACTGCGGAAGCAACACGCCTATATAAAGAAAGGTGTCATCTACTTTAACGGGGAGGTACGACCGCTGAAACCTTACATGGCGGAAGCGATTGACCGGAACAACCGCATCGCATGGGTGGAACGGTTCCAGCCAGCCAACGAAGCGGAAAGAGACCTCCTTTGCAAAATCTTCAAAGTGAATATGCCGGAACTGGTTTCCCTCCAGCCGGAAAGGAAATCCTCCTATGCCGATGCCGTTACCCGCCTGCATGAAATCTTCGATGACGGGAACATCACCCATGTAAAAAGCAGCCTGAAGGAAGAAGGTTTCACTATCCGTCAAGAAGCGGATGCCACCTACGCCATCAACTTCCACAGCCATATCCTTATCAACCTGACCGAGGAAGGATTTGACTTGAACCGCCTGAAACCGCAGCGACCGAGTGAAGTCAAGCGACCGCCGCAGCCAACTGGCAACCATATCTCCCACCTTATCAAGTTACGTGACAGCAAAGACGGAAGCCGTAGCGAAAAACGGGAATGGGAAGTCGGCCAGAAGGGCGGCTATGACGAGGTGGATGACGGCCGTTCCATGAAGAGATAGGACTTCCTGCCGTAACCTTTCCGGGTACTATGAACCCGGATAAACCGGAACATTGCATCGGAATCCCCCGGTTCTCCGAACCCAAAACGCAAAAGTGTTGCGCATTTCGTTCCTCCGGTTTCACCCGAATAATTTTGTCCGAAAATTAAAAACGAAACGGCATGATACAAACTCCGGTCATAGTGACATTCGCCAACCAGAAAGGAGGCGTGGGCAAGACCACCCTCTGCGTTACCTTCGCCAACTACCTGGTGACGATGGGTGTCCGTGTCGTCGTGGTCGATTGCGACTTCCAGCACTCCATCGTCAAGTGCCGCAAGGCGGACATCAAGAAATACGGCGAACAGCATATACTCTATGAAGTGGTCGCCTGTGAAGCCACCGACAAGGAGGGCATGACCTCCCTCATGGAAAAACTCCACAACGATCCGAGCATAGACGTGGTGCTGATGGATTCCCCGGGCAGTCTGAAGGCGGGCGGGCTGGTGCCGATGTTCGTCAACTCGGACATCATCATAGTGCCGTTCCATTATGATCTGGTGACAGTCCCTTCCACCGCCAGTTTCCTCATGTTCATAGACCGGCTGCGTAAAGCCGTGGACGGACGAATGAAAGCCCGGCTCTTCATCATCCCCAACCTTTGTGATGGCAGGGTCGGAAAACGTTCCGAACTTCTGGTATGGGAAAATACGAGGGAGATCTTTTCCAACTACGGCTACGTCACCGCCAAAATGCCCAAACGTGCGGATATGGAGCGTTTCAGTACGATGGCCGCACTGGATATGCAAAGCAGCATCGTTGCCCCCATATTCGGTAAAATCTATGCCGCCATCTTCGACACGGAAATCCCGATACGCAAGACGGTACTGACAGGCATTCAACTAATGGAGAATTTGAACCCGAGGCAAGGGCATAAAGAAGAAACCGATAATCAAAATGAATAATAACATTGAACAATGAAGAAAGACATTCCTGAAATAGACGACCTCATAGCAGGCATCAATGACCCCGATGTAGCCTTGGGTTCAATTCCTCAAACGACAGAGGAAGCCCCTTCTTTGGTTACGGCACCGGCAGAAGAACCGCTTCATGAGACCTGCAGCGACAAGTGTTGGCAAGACTTCCTTTCCTTCTTGGATGTGGAGGAACCGGCAACGGACAAGAGCGGCCGCCTTGTCTGCAAGTTAGACCGTGACCTTGCGGATTCCCTGGACGATTGCGACATCTGTAACCGCAGCCGTTCCGACCTTGTGAACGCCATCGTCAGGGCGTTCTTCACGACTTACCTTGCCAAACTCGCCAAATACCGCCGGGAGAAGAAATCATTGTTCACGAACTTCAAGGAGGAATAGTACGATGGGAAAGACTAAATGGAATGACCATATGGTAGCTGTCCTGCGCGAACTCTACCCGGTGGAGACAACATTCTACACCGCCCAAATACTGGGCATGAGTGAGACGGCAGTCAAGAACAAGGCGAAGGAACTGGGTATCGTCAAATTCGCCAAGTCCCTCCGGATGAAACGCGCCGCACATATCAGCAGCCATTTCCATACCTGTTCCTTTTCCGAAATGGCAAAAGAACTGGGGATAAGCAAGACGAGCGTCAGCCGCATTGCCGGACAATTGGGACTCAGCCGTACCCAGACGGAACGGCACGACATCACTTCCCGTGTCCGTAGTGACATGATACACTGTGAACGCCGCCGGGTCATATTCAGACTGGAGCCTGTCACTCGGATAAAGGTGGTCTCCAACCGGGCAAGGGTCAGGCTTCGCTCACAACTGAAACGAAAAGGCTATACCGTAGGCGGTGAACGCAACACCCTCTATTATGCGGAAGGATTCAAGCGTAGTGAAAGGCAAGAGATGCGCGGCATCAAACTGGGGCTCAAATTCCTTCCCCTTTCAACGAACGTAATGACAGTATCAACCATTATATAAAGACATCATGCAATACGGACAGATTGTATTCCTGCTTTTCATCGTATTCCTGTTTTACTATGCGGTCCTAATAGTGCTTGACATCCAAAAGGCGAAGATGGCACAGGCTGCCGAACAGGAGAACCATTCCGAAGAAGAGATAGACATATCGGATGAAGCGCGAAGTTTCAAGCCCGTCAGGATTGAACGTGACGAACCATCAAAGCAACAAACGGAAAATAAGAATGAGGATTCAAGTGATGATTTGATAAACAAGGAAGAACCTCCCGAAAAGCCGTACCATTATCCCGGCTACCGTGAAGCCATCATGACTGACGGTATTCTGGTGGACAACCTCATAGAGGAAATCAACCGTATGGCGGAAACAGGTACGAGCGACCTTGGTGTGGTGATATTCAATTGTGAAAACGCGAAGTAGCCTGATATCCTACATGATGTATAAGGCGCAAAGCCCTCCTATTTCTTTGGCGACACCTGTTCCTTTGGTGATGTAATTGTGTAAAACTAAAAAACATTTTATCAGATGAGAAGTATCAAATCATTTATCCGATGTGCGGTAAGCCGCATTAAGGAAACCGTTTCATCGGTAAGCTGCAAAGTGGCGGTAGCCGTTGGCACATTCACATTCGCCGTGGCAGACGCGATGGCAAGCAGTAAGGGGGCGGCAGGCTTTACCAAGGCCACGCAGGAAATCAGCTCGTATGAGACACCCGTTTCCAACCTCATGAAAGCCATCGCGGCCGTCATCGTTCTGGTCGGCGCTTTCAATGTTTATTTCAAGATGCAAAACGGCGACCAGGATGTAAAAAAGACCATCATGCTGACCATCGGAGGTTGTGTCGCGTTCATTGCCCTCTCCGAAGCGTTGCCGTTATTCTTCAAATAATCATTGTGTCACCCAATAAGCAAGAGAGATGAATCCGGAAGGTTATCCTGTTTTCAAGGGGCTCCAAAAGCCGTTGGAATTCATGGGCATACGGGGACGTTTTTTGACACTGGCGGCGGTAGCCATCGGCGTGTCGTTCGTCGGCTTTATCGTGTTTTCCATCGCATTGGGGAAACTTGCCGGGTTCATCGCCATGCTGGTGATGGTTATGGCCGGACTGGTCACCATCTACATCAAGCAGCGTGGCGGGCTCCACAACAAGCGGAGGAACAAGGGTATCTTTGTTTATAAGAGCTTGCGTAAGAAATCCTGATTACAAGAACAACTAACAATAACAAAATGGCACATATCAAGAAGAAAGCGTTTGACGGGCTGTATGCGGGGCTGGAAGAGACGGACGGTAATGTCGTCCTCTTTTCAGCGAAAGGCGAGCCTTCCGTCATCTTTGAAATGACCAACCCCGTGCAGCAACTTTGTACGGATGCGGAGCGGTACCTGCACTTTCAAGATGTGCTTTCCAACGTGGCGCAGACTCTTGGCGAGGGCTATGCCCTGCAAAAGCAGGACATCTTCTGCAAACAGGCCTACCACCATGAAGTGCCGGACGGTGCGGAGTTCCTGACCCGGAGCTATTTCAACTATTTTGAAGGAAGGGAATTTACGGAGATACGCACCTGCCTCGTTGTCACACAAGAAGTGCAGCATAGCCAGTTCGTGCAGTACGACCCCAAGAAATGGATGGAGTTCCATTCCAAAATATCCAAGGTGGACGACATTCTTACCGAACGGAACATCCGCCACCGCAAACTCACCAAGGGAGAGGTCGAGGAGTATTGCCACCGCTTCATGGCGTTCCAATTCCGTCACGGCCCTTTCTCCATGACCAACTTCAAGGCATCAGACGAATACCTGAAAACAGGCAACCGTGTCATCCGTTCCTTCCCTTTGGTTGACATTGACGAGATCAGCCTTCCGTCCGTGGTAAAACCCTACACGCGGACGAACATCAACGGCTACCCCATCGCCACCGACCTGTTCTCCTTCCTGACAAGCATACCGTTTGCCGACTGCGTGGTCTATAACCAGGTGATACAAATACCCGGCCAGCGCAAGCTGTTACGCAAGTTGCAGGCCAAAGCCAAGCGTCACGCCTCCATGCCCGACCCGAGCAACAAGATTGCCAAGGCGGACATCGAGGAAGTGCTGAACCGGCTGGCGGTTGACAGCACCCTTTTGGTAAACAGCAACTTCAACATACTGGTAAGCTGCCCGGCGGACAAGGTGACACCGGTGACGTCCTACATAGAGACCAAGCTCTACGAGTGCGGCATCATGCCGTCAAAGACAGCCTACAACCAACTGGAATTGTTCACGGACAGCTTTCCCGGCAATGCCTACGCCTTCAATCCCGATTATGACCTTTTCCTTACGCTCTCCGATGCCGCCCTGTGTCTTTTCTTCAAGGAACACCTGAAAGGTTCGGAAGAGACACCCCTGACAACCTATTACACCGACCGACAAGGATTGCCGGTATGTATTGACATCACGGGTAAGGAAGGTAAAGTCAAGATGACCGACAACGCCAATTTTTTTTGTATCGGGCCAAGCGGAAGCGGCAAGAGCTTCCTTGACAACTATTTTAGGTGTTGAGACCTCATAAATGCTTGTCTTCGGATTGAATCGAGAGATACGCCATATTTAATTTTTTATGTTAGTGGCTGCAAAGTTTTCCTATGATAATCGCCCGAATCTCACCGATTTTCACTATCTTTGCAATTATCAAACTCTTTCCGATTATGAAGAAACTCGCGTTGCTTTCCCTCATACTAATCTCTTTTGTCTGCTTCGCTCAACAAAAGGCTAAGCCATTTAATAATGTAGATACTCCTTTCTTTAAGATGTATCAACATTTTCTATTGGATAGTACACCTAATTATGCTTTTATGACTATTGGATTGGAGGATTACAATATGGGGGTAAGTTTTTCGACACAAGGAGATAGTATTATCCTGCGAGAATATTCCGAGCCTCTTCTTCATTGGCTTTTGGAATACAATAAGGCTATTGATAATGGTGAGAAACCGCAACCGCCCGAATATACGGAATATATATTAAGACTTGACAGTTGTACCGATTTAGAGCGTATTAAACGCTTTTTGCAAAATACGGTTGACAATGCAAAACCTTTCAAAGATAAAGAACCATGTCCTGATGGTGTGGACTGGTATATATTAGCAAATGGGAAATGGGCTACTATACATACAGGAGGCTTTCATAAAGAGGGGAAAATTACTGATATATTGGAGGTCATAGCAGTTGCTTGTATATGTAATGACTCGTCTATGCTCTTTCCCGAATCATTGGTTATAGAATAATCTCGCTTCATTTAGTATCTACATACTTGCTCCATAATCTTGTGGCACAATCACAAGATTATGGAGCATTTCTTTTCCTTTCAAAGATTGTTTGGGTTTTGTTCTCATCCCGAACAGGCATTCTCAATAGACAAAAAACACTATCAACTGTTAAGATTTGGTTAAATCTTTCATCAAAAACACAAGCCTTTTCTAATCCTTTCACTCCCTCAAAGCAACTTTTTCACGCCCTCTTTTCCCTTAAGGAATAGTTGTACCGTTATTTTATTATCTAATTGATTTTCAGCAATAAAAGTCATTGAAAATCAATTCCACATGAATACGGTCGTGAGGCAGCTTTTGGAACAGGACACCGATGTGGTCATGGTTGATACCGGAGATTCCTATGAAGGTATCTGTGGCTATTATAAAGGTACTTACATATCCTATTCCAAGGAGAAGCCCATTTCCATGAACCCTTTTAAGGTGACTGAAGAAGAGTATGCCCAGAACTTCGGGGAGAAGAAGAATTTCTTGAAATCGTTAGTGTTCCTGATTTTCAAAGGGAACAGCATACCTTCCAAAATCGAGGATATGCTTATCAACCAGACCATCGTGGAATACTACGAAGCCTACTTCCATCCCTTTGAGAACTTTACCGACAAGGAACGGGAAGGGTTACGGCAAAAACTGTTGGTAGCCGCCCGGATGGAGTGCGACCATGAGAAGTATGACCACGAAATGGAGGACATCGACAGGTTGATAAACGAACAAGAACCGCCGGAAAAGTCCGAAAAACCGGAAAGCCGTGCGCTGATGCTGCCCTCGGAAGCCCGCCGCCATAAACTCCTGCGCCAGTGCCGTTCCTTGAACACGCTCGCCCATGATGCGGCTGCCTCCCCCTCCGAAAGGGAACGTTCCTTGCGGATTATGGAGAAGTTCAAGCTGGAACTATACGAGAACTCCATGCTGGCCAAGATAGACCGGCAGATAGACCATCTGGAAGTTCAGAAGCGGAAGCTCAAAGTGAGTGAACTCTCCTTTAATTCCTATTATGAGTTCGCCTTGCAGCGCATCCCCCAAATCACGTCGCTGGAGAAAATCAGTTTCCCCATCCGCGACTTCGCCGCCATCCTGAAACAGTTCTACCGGGGCGGTGAGCTGGAAATGACACTCAATCCCGATTGGGATGCCAACCTCTTCGATGAGCGGTTCATCGTCTTTGAAATTGACAAAATTAAGGATGACCCCGTGCTTTTCCCCATTGTGGTGCTGATTATCATGGACGTGTTCCTGCAGAAGATGCGCATTAAGAAGGGGCGCAAGGCGCTGATAATCGAAGAGGCGTGGAAAGCCATCGCTTCGCCCACCATGGCGGAGTACATCAAGTATTTATACAAGACGGTGAGAAAGTTTCACGGCATAGCCGGAGTGGTCACCCAGGAATTGAATGACGTGATAGATTCGCCCATCGTGAAAGAGGCCATCATCAACAATTCCGATGTAAAGATACTGCTTGACCAGACCAAGTTCAAGGACAGGTACGAGGAAATCGCCGCCATCTTGGGACTGACGCAGGTGCAACGTCAGCAGATTTTCACCATCAACGCCCTGAACAACCATGAAGGACGCAGCTATTTCAAGGAGGTCTGGATATGCCGGGGCACGCACTCGGATGTGTATGGCGTGGAGGAAGCCCCGGAATGTTACTGGGCGTACACCACGGAACGCACCGAGAAGGAAGCCCTGAAAATCTATCTCCGGCAATACGGCACAATGCAGGAGGCGATTACCCGTATCGAAGCCGACAGAAAAGAGGATGGCGGATTGAAGTATCTCGAATTTGCCCGGAAAGTCAACCAACAACAAAAAGTCATGTCGTTATGGAAAAGGTAAGAATCAAATTCATGCTGGTGGTATTTATGGTAATGGCCGCCACTAATCAATCATATGCAATCTGGCAAGTCGTGACAGACCCGTATTGCCTGAAAGCCGTCACCACCAACCTCGCCACCCAAAAAGCGATTGAGGGACAGCACAACCACCGTTTGGACTCCATCGCTTCCAAGAAGAAAAAACTGGAACTATATACCGTGAGCATGGCGACCATCAAGGAACTCTACAAGCTGACATTGGAAAACGTGAAAGGTTTCGGGACGGAGAGCAAGTACTATGTCGAGATAGGCCGTTGCGCCTACGACATTATCAGGAATGTGCCTGAACTGGTCCAGACGGTGAACAGAGCCAAGTTCAGCAACAAACTGTTATGTCTGAACGAACTGGGCAACCTTGTGGTGGAGACCCAACAACTGGTGGGCGATTTTGTAAACATCGTGAACAACGCCAAGATAGACAATCCGCTTAAAGGACAGGGAACTGCCCCGAAACAGGGTGACGGCCACAACATGCTTGACCGTTACGAAAGGCTGACAGTTGCCAACTGCATCTATACGGACTTGATGAACATCCGCTACAAGGTGGAGGGCATGATGATGATGGCGCAATATGCCACCTTGAACGACCTCTTCTTTGCCATAGACCCGGAAGGCTGGGCAAACGTGGTAACGATGAAGAACCAAGTGGATGGACTGGTACGTGATTGGAACGGATTGAAAGGCTAATATATTAAGGTATGAGAAATCTGAATTTGAAAATATTGTCTTTGACATTGTCACTTGCAATCCTGCTGCCCGTCAGGACTTCCGCCATTGACATACCGAAAGACCTTCCGACCATAGAAGCCTTGATAGCCTTGCATAAGGCAATCAAGAAGGATGAAGACAAGGCGTTACAGCGTGTAGCCGCAAGTCTCGGGGAGCAGTCGGTCATTACCAAGGGAGCGAACAAGTTTAACGATGTGCGTACCACTCTTGACACAAGACTCAATAATGCCCATTCCTATCTGGTATTGGCAGGAGCCATTTCCTCTACCGCCAATTCGCTCTATATGTTAGTGAAGGAGTACAAGGACTTTGCAATCAATACGTTCAAGCACGTATCAGGTAAACCCTTCGTGGCATGGTATTATGCGGATGCGAATGTCGCCATATCAAGAGAGGTGAAACATTGTTACAACCTCTATGCGGCAGTGGCGGCATCCGGCATCAACCTGATGAAAGCCTCCATGGACGAGAAACTGAATTTGGTGTTTTCACTCAAAGCTTCCATCGACCGTGCCCGGCACATCATAGACAATGCGAACCTCTATTGTTTCTTGGTGACGGATTGCGGCTGGAAGCCTGACTATATCTGGGAGATATTGAACTCCGAAGTCAAAGACGCGATAGCGGAAAAGGTAATCAATAAATGGAACAAAGGATATGAAATGTAGAAGGATAATGATTGGACTCTTTGTCCTGCTGTGCTGTTTCCCTTTTGTTGGAAACGCCCAACGGGTAAGGCATGACAAGCAAAAAGAGAAACAGTGGAAGTCGATGGAAAATGGTCCTTGGGACTTTGCTCCGGATTGGTACTACTACTTCCTGCACAGGAGATACTCCGGTGCTGAAATGTATTGGAAATGGGCAGGACTCAAATCCGGCTGGCGGGTCAGGTTCAAGGAACCGAAATCCAATATCAAGCGCATCATGCCGGTGCGTGTCCTTTCGGAAGAGACCCAACGGCAGAAGGTGGATAAGGTCGAGAGTGAACGCAAGTATGTCGAGGAACTGTATAAGGAGGAACTGCTACGGGAAGCCGACCGTTCGGTGGATTTGACCTACGCCTCCTACAAGGACGAGTTCAACCGGATGCAGGACTGCATCACGGACGGGCTGCTATACTGTATGCAGAAAAGCGGCGGCAAGCTCAAATACCAGGTGGACGAACTGGAACGTCAGAACGAGCTGCTCTGTTCCGACATCGCCTATATCCACAAGACAGGTGTCGGCTACGAACTGGAGAATGCCAAACGCAGGCAGGCTTACGAGGATGCCAAGGTGAAAATGGCGGAACTGGTCAACCGAACCGCCCATCTGTGCGCTATGGCGGCTACACATTATTGACAATCTTTTAATTTTCAATAACATGAATATGCTTTTTATTCCCCTGACTATCGGTCTGCCCGCCATCGACGACAGCCTTGACAAACTGCTTGTCGCCATGGAAACATTCCCGAATGTGGCGGTGCTGGGTGACGCGGTTTCCATGGCACGTGTCATCGGACTTTGCCTCGCCCTTTGTGTCGGTTCCTACGAGTGTTGGATGATGATGCTCGGACGGCGCGGCATGGATGTCATGAAACTGCTGCGTATTGTCGGTATCTCCATGTGCATCTCCTTCTCTTCATGGATTTGTTCCGCCCTGCAAGTGCCGGGTAAGGAACTGGAAACCGCCACCAAAGCGATGGCAAACGCCAAGAACAGGGAGGTTGCCGCCTTCGAGTTGAAAGTGGCGCAGAAACAGAGCGAGTATCTGGACCGTCTGCGGGCGGTGCAGGATTCCATTTCCACGGCGAAGCAGGTCGCTGCCATCGGCGAGGATGCCAACTGGTGGGACAAGCTTATCTACAACGTGGAGAACTTGGGCACTACCATCAACAACTACGCCCAACGCGCGGCGGTCGCCACCGAGACCAAGGTCAGCGAGTGGATAAACGATGTCATCCGCTTTGTCGGGGAACTGATATTCCAGATGTCCTATTACGGCATCCTTGTGGCACAGCGTATCTTCATGGCCATCATGCTGATATTCTGCCCGATCATGTTCGCCCTGTCGCTCGCCCCTCCTTGGAGTTCGGCATGGAGCCAGTGGATGTCGAAGTTCCTGTCCCTTTCGTTGTGGGGATTCGTGACCTATATGTGCCTCTATTACATTGACTTCATTTTGCTCTATAACTTGCAGCAGGACATGATTGCCTACGACCACCTGTTGCACGGTTCACTCAATTCCTGGTCACAGATCGGCGCACTCGGTCTGCAGGGCATCGGTTCCAACTGCATGTATGCCATGGGAATGTTGGTGGGTGCCTATATTATCCGTTTTGTTCCCGAAGTGGCATCCTGGCTGATACCGGGTGGAGTAAGTTCGGGAGCGGGTTCCGCAGCAGGTGCGACTGCCGTAGGCATTACGGCGACAGCCGGGGCGGTAGCCGGAAACACGGTGACGGGTGGAGCCAAAGCAATGATGCCATCATAAACTTAAAAACATAACAGATATGCTGATACAATCATTAGAACAGAAAACAAGACTCGCCATGATGACGGTCATTGCGGCGATAAGCGGCTCAGTGCTCATCTGCGGGTTCACCGTATGGTGTTGCGTGGCACTGGTGACCAAGGAACGGGAACAGATATACATCCTTGACGGTGACATCCCGTTTTTGGCACAGCGTGCCCAACTGGAAGCCAATTTCACGATGGAGGCGAAAGCGCATATCCAGCTCTTTCATCAGTATTTCTTCAACTTGCCGCCAGATAACGACTATATCAAGTGGACGGTCGGCAAGGCGATGTACATGGCGGACGGGACGGCACTCAAACAGAAACAGGCGTTGGACGAGAACGGTTTCTATTCCGACATCATATCCTCGTCAGCGGTCTGTACCATCCTATGCGACTCCATCCATTTTGACGAACATGAACGTAAGTTCACCTATTACGGCACGCAGCTTATCAAGCGGCGTACACGGGACATGAAACGCTCGATGGTCACGACCGGCTTTATCGAGAACGTGCCAAGGACACGCAACAATCCCCACGGGTTGATGATCACAGGCTGGAGAACCATAGAGAACAAGGATTTGGACTATTAACGTGCAAGAAATATGAAATCAATCAAGAGGAAATTGCAGGACAGCCGCCGGCAGACCCATCAGGCGTTTGCGGACTGGCTACGTCCCAAGATGGCGGCAATCGGCATCCGGTGGCGGTTGGCCGCACGAATCAGGTTGGCAAACGCATGGGCTGCCAAGCATCCGAGACGTACTTTTGTCTATGTGACAGGTGCATTGATTATGTTATTGATTGGCACCATTGCCATAGATAGCAAAAATATGGGAGCACATGAACCGGAGGTAAGTATCATTGCCGGAATGGGACCGGTATTCAACGGATTCCATACCATTCAGGCGAACAAGGAAAGGCACCGCACTGCGTTGATGGAACTGGTCACGGACGGACTGTCTATCCGGGAGGAGCTGGATTCGCTGATAGCCGTTCCCCGTAAGACACACGGGGATTCCATCCGTATTATCAAACGGTACGGGCAACTGGAAAGAATTGTCAAATTATTGAATAACAACGAGGAAAAGAACCATGATTAAAGTAAATTTCAAACAGCCCAAGTATATCTTTCCGCTGGTTATCTTCATACCGCTTTGCGCCTTGATATATTTTGTGATGCAGACCTTCGGGGCTGGCGAGGATGAAAAACAGGAAGTCGCCACCGACCGCATCAATATGGAACTGCCGGAAGCCCGGGCGGAAGAAGCCGGTGACAAGATGTATGAAATGTCCCGGCGCTTCGGTGACGAGGATGCCTTTACCGCCGTCGGCTCCCTTGGCGAGGAGAAGATGGAAAACGAAGAATTGGAGCACGGCTATTCGGAGGAGGAACTGAACCGTCTTGACGCGGCCGAGGCGGAACGCATCCGGCAACAGCGGGAAATGGAAGAGCTGGAACGCTCGCTTGCCGAATCACGTAAACACATCAATGCTTACGCATATGGTGACAATCCGGCAAATAACGGTAACGGCTATTCTTCTCAGGATGATTTTGCCCGTGACCTGGAAGAGATACAGCGGCGCAGTTATGAACGGCAGAAAGCCATCGAAAGTGGATTGGGTATCGGTCGGGAGGATGCGGAAGAGGCGGCACGCCGACAACGTGCGGATTCTATCGCTCGGGTACGGGAAGAAGAAAAGGAACGTAACCGCCCGAACCTGGTCATCAAGTCATCCGATACCAATGCGGACAAGTTCCACACGGTGGAAGCGGAAAACAGTACGGCGGATGCCACGCTTATCCGCGCGATGATAGACCAGACCACCAAGGCGAAGGAAGGTACCCGGCTACGCTTCAAGCTGCTTGATGATGTGACAGTGAGCGGGACAAAACTCAAAAAGAACACCTATCTGTACGGGACGGTGACGGGGTTCGGGCAGCAGCGGGTACGTGCGGCCATCACCAGCATTTTGGTCGGTGGCAAATTCATCAAGGTCAACCTGTCCGTGTTCGACAATGACAGCATGGAGGGGTTCTATGTGCCGGAATCCGCATTCCGTGACTTTATGAAAGACGCGAGTGCCAGCACGGTGCAACAGAACATCAGCTTTGAATCGGACGGCTACGGGTCGGGGATTTCCGGGGAGGCGGTCGCCCTGCAAGCCTTGCAGAATATGTACAACTTCGCTACGTCGGTACTCTCTTCCAACATCCGGAAGAACAAGGCGAAAATCAAGTATAACACCATTGTCTATCTGATAAATTCGGATGAAGCAAGGTAAAAACAGAAAATCAACAATAAAACGATCTTGAAAATGAAAACAAAGATTCTTTCAATCATCCTTTTTATCTTCTGCTTGGCAGTGAATGTTTCTGCCAACGAGAAGATACGGGTCAATCATGAAGTGACCACCCACATCGTCATGCCGGAGAATATCAAGTTAGTGGATATTTCCACCACGAAGATTATCGGCAACCAGTGTGCTGACAACATAGTCCGTATCAAGCCCTTTATGGAGAGCGATTCCATCCATTCAGACGGCTATAATGAGGATGAACTGTTGGGTACGGTGACGTTGATTGGGGAACGCCACATCGCCCAGTATGACATCGTATATACTGAATCGCCACGGTATGCCGCTTCCATTTACCATGTCTCCTACCAACATGCGGAATCCTACATCAACCCCGAAGTCTCCATGCCTATGTCGGAAATGGCACGGTACGCCTGGGCGGTCTATGGCAGCAACCGCAAGTACAACCAGGTGGTGCCAAGGATGCACGGCATGAAAGCCGTGCTTAACAACATCTATTCCATCGGGGACTATTTCTTTATAGACTACTCGCTGGAGAACAAGACGAAGATTGCCTACGACATCGAAGAGTTGCGCGTCAAGTTGACCGACAAGAAGGAAGCCAAGGCGACCAATTCACAGACCATTGAGCTGACACCGGTCTATTCGCTCAACCTTGCCAAGAAGTTCAAGAAGCATTACCGCAATGTGCTGGTACTGCCCAAGCTGACCTTTCCGGACGAGAAGGTGCTCCGACTTGAAATCTCCGAGAACCAAATCAGCGGACGGTTAATCACGTTGGTCATCGAATACGAGGACATCCTCCATGCGGACGGCTTTGATTCGGACATCTTGAAAGGGACATCCTATTATCCTCATTATTACATCAATTATATTCCGAAGCCATGAAAAAGTTTTTGTTTATCCTATTGTGTGCGTTTGCTTCGATAGACGCATCCGCACAGGACAGTAAGCTGACGCTGAACGCCGGCTTTCTGTTTCCCTCCACGTTAAACGCCACGCTGGGTTACGAGCATCCGCTTTCTTACGGAAGCGCCGTGGAAGTATTCGGAGAGGTTGGCGACCACTGGCAGACACCGGTGAGTGACCGTTTTTGGAAAGGTTATTATTGGGACGTTGGTGTGTTGTACAAGCACCGCCTTGTCCGCTACAAGAACGGGATGCTACATTTCCGTTTCGGCCCACAATTCGGGGCTGTACAACGAAAGTTCTTTCTTGGAATGGAGGCAGGATTTGAATACAACTATGTGTTTCAGAACGGCTGGGAGTTCGCCTTTATCCAGAAGAACAACGTGAACTTCATTCATGGTGACACCTTCCGAAACGGGTTGCTGATAGGTGTAAAGATTCCATTCTAAGGACATTCAAACAGTATTCAAACGAAGTTTAAACGAAAAAAGTAGCGTATGGCATTTGAAGAGACAAGGGAACAGCAGCAGATGTATAACTATTTCCGTAGTTGCATTTACATTTTCCTCATATTGGAAATCGTGATGAATTTGCCGATTACGGCGGATAACCGGGTAACGCAGTTTGTCCTTGACCTGCTTGGACGGTTCAAGGTGTTCAATTCCGTTTCCGGCTGCAAGGTGGCGGAGCTGGTCTGCATCTGTATCGTCTGTATCGGGACAAAGGCGAAGAAGGCATTGAAGTTCAATGTGAAGACGATGGTTATCTATCCTGTATTGGCAGGACTGACCCTTGTTGACTTGTGCTTCCTCTTCCACGGAATGGACTTCGGTATGAGCTGGATGGGATTCCCGGCGAACAGGATCCTGTATGCTGTCTGTTCGGTGGTGGGCACCATGTTGGTGCATCAGGGATTGGACGGCATCGCCAAGTATTACAATTACAAGGTGGGCGATGACCGTTTCAATTTCAAGAACGAGTCCTTCCAACAGTCGGAAGTGCTTGCCAATAATGACTATTCGGTGAACATACCGATGATATACTATTGGAAGCGAAAGATGCACAAGGGTTGGATCAACATCATCAACCCGTTCCGTGGCACTATCGTACTCGGTACACCGGGTTCAGGTAAGTCTTTCGGTATCATTGACCCTTTCATCCGGCAGCACGCGGCAAAGGGTTTTGCCATGATGGTGTACGATTTCAAGTACCCGACGCTTGCCAAGACGCTATTCTATCAGTTTTGCAAGAATCGTAAGGCCGGTAGGTTACCACAAAACTGTAGCTTCCGTACTATCAACTTTACGGATGTGGAGTATTCAGACCGTATCAATCCTATCCAACGGAAGTATATCCCGGATTTGGCGGCGGCATCGGAAACTGCCGCTACCTTGCTGGCATCCTTGAATAAAGGAGGTGGCGAAAAGAAAGGCGGCTCGGAAGCGTTCTTCACCAATTCGGCGGAGAACTTTCTTGCGGCAATCATCTACTTCTTTGTCAATTTCCACCCGGTCGGGTTCAGGAACGGGAAGAAGCTGAAACGCTACATATCACTGGAGGGAAAGAAATTGGAGATTGTCATTCGGAACTGGGATGACTTCAATGCCATAGACGAGAAGGGGAATGTAGTACTGGACTTCGTGGATGAGAACGGGAATGATGTATCTACGGACGAGGACAGGATGTTTGTGGACCTGAACGGCTTTTGCTATACGGACAGAACCGGGAAGAAGATACGGATTGAACGCTGCTGGTATGAGGACGAGATGGGCAACGAGGTAGAGCCGGACACTGTTACCGGGGAGTATTCCGATATGCCCCATGTGCTTTCCTTCTTAGGCAGGTCTTACGACCAGGTGTTCAACATCCTGATGCAGGATGATAAGATTGCCTCACTGATGGCTCCGTTCAAGAGTGCTTTTGAAAACAAGGCGAATGACCAGTTGGAAGGCATGGTGGGTACGCTTCGTGTCAATGCGGCACGGCTGGTTTCCCCTGAAGCCTATTGGGTGTTCACCGGGGACGACTTCGACCTGAAGATTTCCGACAAAGACCATCCGAGTTATCTGGTCATCGCCAATGACCCGGAGAAGGAACAGGTCATCGGTTCGCTGAACGCTTTGGTGTTGAACCGGTTGATTACAAGAGTGAACTCCAAGGGGAATATCCCGGTAAGCATCATCGTGGACGAGTTTCCTACCTTGTACTTCCACAAAATAGACCGGCTGATTGGTACGGCACGAAGCAACAAGGTCGCCGTGACGTTGGGCTTTCAGGAACTTCCCCAGTTGGAAGCGGACTATGGCAAGGTGGGCATGCAGAAGATTATAACTACTTGCGGTAACATCTTCATGGGAGCGGCACGTAACAAGGAGACCTTGGAGTGGGCACAGAATGACGTGTTCGGCAAGGCGAAACAGACCTCACGCTCCATTTCCATCAACGACCAAAAGGTATCTACCACAATCTCCGAGAAGATGGATTACCTTGTTCCGGCTGCCAAGATAGCGGATATGGCTACGGGGTGGCTGGCGGGTCAGGCGGCACGTGATTTTACCGCTACCGATGACAAGATGCTGGACCGCTTCGACATCGAGCAGTCGGAGGAGTTCAAGACCACGAAGTATTTCTGCAAGACCCACTTCGACATGAAGAAGATTAAGAAGGAGGAAGAGCACTATGTAGCCCTGCCCAAAATCTATGAGTTCAAGAATGACCGGGAGAAGGAAATCATGCTGAACCGCAACTTCAAAAGGGTCAACCAGGAGGTGGAGGATATGGTGAAGGAATTGCTTGGAATATCTTAGAAACGCAAGATGATGAACATGCTGGATTCTGCGAATAAAGCAGGGCATTCATTTCTCGGATTAAGCGGCAGCGCATTGAAAGTCATTGCTCTTGTTTCGATGCTGACTGACCATTCGGCTTACTACCTGTTGGAACACGAAACAACCTTGTATGAGGCGATGCGCAGCTTCGGGCGTATCGCCTTCCCGGTGTTCGCTTTCCTGATAGCGGAGGGATTTTCGCATACCCGGAACAGGTTGCGCTACTTTCTGACACTGCTCGGTTTTGCGGTTGCCAGTGAAGTGCCGTGGCTTTTATTGAATGGAGCGGATGGGACGCATAATGTGATGTTCACGCTGGCTTTAGGTGTGGGAGCACTGGCTATCTTTGAGAAGTACCATCAGAGGAAATTTGTTTACTTCTGCATGATAGCTTTGATTGCCATATTCGCTACATGCTTGGGGACAGACTATGAATGGAGGGGAATCTCGCTGATAGTGATATGCTACATGATGCGAGAGCATCGGCCACTCTTGTTGCTGTTTATGCTTCCATTGATGATATACTACGGCATAGTCGGGGCTATAATGGCGGCAATCGTGTTATCGCTATATGATGGAACGAGGGGATTCATACAAGGAAGTACGGCCAAGTATGGATTTTATGCTTTCTATCCGGTGCATCTGTTCTTATTGGGATATTTTTCGCTCCCTACATATTGATGTTATCTTTCGGGAACGTCTCTGTTTATGGTTTTTACCAAATGCAGAAGAGATTTGTTTACGTTCTCATCAATGGCAGCCTCCCTCCTGTCTTCCGCCATATCGGAATCGGGTATGAACTCGCCACAAATATCCATACCTAAAACAGGATGGTGCAGCAGGATGATATAAAGCAGCTTTTCAAGCTCTTTCAAACTCATGGAGCCTTGATCCCAGTTGGTGACAGCATACTCGGGAGAAAGGACATCCTTGTCAATCGATATATATACCGGTTCGGAAAGAAGCTCTTGGGAAAATCTTTTCCAACTTTCTTCGTGGTCAAGGTCATTGTCACTGTAGAAGTGCACCCTCCCTTCATATCCGTGAGGTACGGAACGGATAAGCTCATCGGATGCGCCGGCTATGACTACCTTACGGCAATTCGGATTGCTTTCCAGGACATCTTTCACCCAACTGCCGCACGAAAGGATATGCTCAAAGAGCGGAGGTTGCATATCTGGGTGATGGTCGAACACCACCAAGGCAAATGGCTCACGGATTCTGTCCGTCCAGAACTTCGTCACATAATGGTAGTTGCCCGAATCAATGAAATGGATGCCGCCTACGGGACAACGGGCAATGATTCCCGTTAAGGCTTCTTTCCCTTCATTGTCGCAATAGCAGTATGGCGGCAGTCTATCCATTTGAATCGGCCGTCACGGGGGAGATTTTCCATGTCGTAGGCTCCGGAAAAGCCCATGACAACCACATCTTCCGACAATAGCCCGTTCCTTTTATCTTCTTTCATAAGCATACCGAGTAATGGGTGAGGTAGTTATATAAAAAAACAAGGAACTGATCCGCTACGACCCGTTCCTTGTCCATCCTCCTGAGAAACTTATTTGATTTCTATTACTTTGCACTCTTTCGCTTTCTCCTCCTGAGTCTTCTTGGGCAAATCAATCGTCAGCACGCCATCGTTGACGGAAGCGTTGATATGTTCTTTCTCGACATCATCGGGCAAAACCAGTGTCTGCTGGAACTTGGAGTAAGAGAACTCGCGACGCAGATACTTGCTGTTGTCACTGCTCTTCGTTTCGTTTTTCTTTTCCATCGAAATCACAAGCTGGTTCTCATCGGCCAAGTCATCGGTCACCGAAATGCCACTTCACTCCGGGCGTCACATTCACCAGCACTTCATACATCTTTGTGTAAAAGAAATCTCTATAATGAAGTTCTGCTCCTGCAAAAATTTCCACGTTGGGTTTCACCGCTTCTTGGGCGACGACTTTTGCCAAAACCATCAACAACAAAACGGTAAAAGACACTCTTGCCTTCAACCTAAATCCCATATAAAGCCTCATACTGTTTTGCTATATGCTTCCAAGTATATCGCCATTTGGCAATCTCCTTCATGGACGCTCCGTCCTTTTCTTTTTGCGACACCAGTTCCACCAACTGGTTGCTATTTTTAAAATAGTAAGCCTTGTTTTCCGTCGTCTCCCGGTTATAGACCACATCAAATGCGATTATCGGCTTGCCAAACGACATGGCTTCCACAAGTGACGGATTTGTTCCTCCGGCGCTATGACCGTGGATATAACATTCGCATTGATTGCGCAAGGCATATAATTCGTCCAAGTCGTAAACGGAATCCACCATACGGATATTGCTATACGAACCATACTCCTTCTTCAGATTACGGCTGTACTCGCTGCGCTCCCAATTCCCGACAAAGACCAAGTCCCTTCCACTTTTGGCAAAGGCTTCACAAAGAATGTGGCTGTTGTTCTCCGGCTCGATTCTACATACGCTGATGGCATAATCATTTGACTTTACTCCATATTTGTTCAATATCTCCTGTTGCCGCTCCTCCGACACCTCTCTTTGCGTATGGTCACCCCCATAGGCTATCAGCTCAGATGGCTTGCCGTAAGTCTCCGTAACATAATCCTGAATGCCCTTATTGTCAGCAACAACCACATCTGCAAATCTCACTGCCATCGCTTCGCTGGTACGCAGAAACCATTTGGCGAACTTCCCCCACTTGGCCCGCCGGTGCTCCAGTCCGTCAATGTTTACAATCAGCCGTTTGCGATACAGCAATCGGAATATAGGGAGAAAGATGCAACCTGATACGCCCAATATCAATACCGTGTCATATCCTCGCAGGCATTTCAGCATCGAGAGTATGTCGTAAGGCGTACTCTGTGCCCCGTTGGCATGGAACAGTGGCACATATTTCAGCCTTGCTCCCTTATACGTATCCATGTGAGCGGTATAGTCTTTGCCGCTGCAAAAAATGGTATAGCAGACCTCGGGAGAACAGTTTTCACCAATCATGTTCTCCACCAATGTCTCGAAGCCGCCATACTTTGCAGGCACCCCTTGGATGCCCACAATAGCAACTTGTTTCATACAAAAAATCAGTGTGTTATTAAAAATGAGAAAGGATGCCGTCTATCATCGCATCGGCATTGTATTTTTCTGCATAACGCAATGCGTTATCGGATAATTTTGTATAAAGTTCTTGGTTCGATAGCATTTGGTCGATACATTCTGCAATGCTATTCAAATCTTGTACATCTATCTTATAACCGTTCACCCCATCTTCTACCATCTCCGCAATGCCTCCTTCGGTAGGCACTATCACGGGGAGTCCGGCACTCATGGCTTCCAAAGCAGTCAATCCGAATGTTTCGATAAATAGTTTTTTGTTGGAAAGATTCAGCACCAACGAAGCCCGGTTATAGAATGGTGCCACATCGCTTTGCCGGGGATAGATAGTCAGATTCTTGCTGATATTTACCTTGTGTTCTGTAATAAACAGGTCGATGTTCTCCTGCGTGTCGTTCACTATCAGTTCAAAGGCAAACTGCGGTAATTGTTGTGCCAGACTGATAAACTCTAATGGACTTTTGTAAAGTTTCAACGAACCTAACATCAGTATTCGCTTTCGCTCGAAAGCCGTCTCTTTATTCGGTATTAGTCTGCCTGTAAATTCCAGTGGCAATGCGTTTGGAATCATTGTAACTCCTACTTTTCGGTGAAGAAAAGAAGCCTGATAAGCCGATACGCAGATAATCTCGTGTGCTAACTTCTGCATGACGCCTGCCAGCAGTTTATAAAAGCCTCCTTTCACAAAAGCGTTCTCATGGTAATGATATACCACCCGCTTTCCCATCAATCTTCCTGCCAATCCAGGGCCTGCGGGTAGCAGCGTGTTGATATAAAACACCGTATCTTTGCGAAACAGCCAGCGAAAGGACAAAAAGAAGGTATAGAACTGCACCAGACAATAACGTAGCATCGTGACCGCCCCATTAGATGAGAAACGATAAGGGTAACTATGCTTCCGCAAGTTTGGGTAGTGTAACAGTTCGTCTAATACTCCTCCCTTGGAAGATACCAAGTCTATCCGGTATCCTTTTCGGAGCATTCCCTCCAGCACCATTTTCAACACCTTCGGACTACCACTGTAGTCATTGAACAGGTGGAAACAGATAATGTGTTTCATTTATTTTGATAAAAATACCAATAAATCATTCCAAACCTTCATCGAGCGGGCGATGTCTCCATTGACCGTTCCTTTTTCACGCACCGTAAATCGGGAAATGATGTCTAACAGATAGAGGATGTAGCTTTCTCTATTTATCCAATTAGCATCAGGTGATTGAAGAAATTCAATTATCTCTTTCCCTTGCCAATGCTTTTCAAAAATAGCTGTTTGAGTGAAGAAATGATAGCGGTCAAGCATCGGAGGGTAAGTCATGCTTGCATATTCCCAATCAAAAACGAATAGCCTTCCTTTTTCCACAAACATATTCCACGGGGTAAAATCTGCATGATAGGCAGAAAAGTTCACCAGTTTTCCTTTATAGCAGTTAATAACGCTATTTATCGCTTTCTCTACGGCAACCCGGTTCATGAATTGCGGAAGCCAATCCAAGTGTGTGAGTAAGTTCTGTAACGTCCTGTAATAATCACTCTTTTCAAACTCTATTTCGCGTAAAGTCCTCCTTTGTAACTCATTCAGAAAATGTTCGTGCAAACTGCCCCATCCATGCGGCACTTTCGATTGTTGTGTTTTTGTCGTATTCTGTACAAAAAGAGATATGCCTTCCGCCAGTTCACCACAGTAAAGAGCCTGAGGCACCCCATCCATTCCTTGTCTTTTCAGACGTTCCAGCAAGTCTGCCTCGTTCCGAAACAATGCCGCTACTTCATTACTGCTTGTTGCTTTGCAATATCCTAAAATACGGCATCCCTTACTTAATTGTATTGTTACCTTTTGATGTACGCAAGGCGTACCTCCAAATATTGAGAATTCAATTTCTTCTTCATGGAATAGCCTGCAAAGCAGCTGTTTCAGTTTGTCACTGAGCTTGCAACGCAACCTTTCCGCACGAATCACCTTCCGCACAAATGGCACTCCATGTAGCCAAGGGAACAATGCTTTCACCAGCTTCCCGTTTCGTCCGCTGGGCTGATAGAGGTTCATGGCTACCCGCATATTCCGTGCAGGCATTATCCATGTCTTGCCGTCGGCGTTGGAAAAACGATAAAAACATTCGCCCGCTCCTTTTTTCAGCAAACAAGCCAATATAGAATTTATTTGCATTTATTTTGTCAAATAAGAAGTATATGCTTTCATTATCGCATCCCTGATTTCCTTCCCATGATTCTCCCATAAAAACTTTTCAGAAACCTCCTGCGCTTTTCTTCCAAGTTTGTTTCTTTCTTCCGGTTGTGTCATTCTTAACATCGCTTCTTCTAAACGCTGAATGACTTCCGATCTTCCTTTCCGAGGAATCAGTATCGCATAGTCGTTGGTAAAATAACGGGTATAGCCAGTCGTATCTAAACAAATCAACGGTTTTCCCATTGCCATGCTGTCGAACGACACCGTTACCGCTCCTTCTTTTAAGGCGGCATTTACCACCACATCCGCATTTTTCATCAAGTCCTTATAGATATTCATGGATACCTTGCCGGCCAATGTCACAAAAGCTTCTAAAGCATACTTTTTCACCAATCGTTCCAGACGCACCTTGTCCGGTCCGCTGCCTACAATGGTCAAATGAATCTTTGAATTTTTGGAAATCACTTTCGGCAATGCCTCTATAATAAGGTCGAATCCGCGCCACGCATCCAAATGCCCTACTGTGATGAACTCTGTCACATTCTGTTTCATCTTCTTATCCCAACCGGATACATAAGAAATATCAGCCGCCACATCCGTAAACAGTACAGCTTTATCCGCTTGTCTTTGTGGAATCAAGTCACGGGTTATTTCCGTCTTGCAAAGAATCAAATCGGCTTGTTTGCAACGCTTTCTGAAACCTCTGTTCCATACAGCCATTGAGGTCACGGTTCTACGGACTTTTTCAATCAGTTGTGACTTCCTATCGTAGTGCCGCGAATATTCAGCGGGAATACTCTCCAGTCCTCCTACCGGTCCCCAGACGAAAAACTGCTTTTGTCCGTAGCTGCTTACTTTCCACAATACATTACCATAAGTCAGATGATGAAAAATCCGGATGTCGTTTTCTTGCATGGTACGTTTCACGATGCCATTGACACACATCTGCCACAGATTATAGTAGGTACGCACTCCACGCAGACCTTTTTTCCAGAACCGCGCCCACTTAGGCCAATCATAATAAAGGAAATGGATTCCGGCATACTCCGGATGCTCCGCAATCCACGGTTCTATGGTATGACGGTTACTCTCACGTGTCAGCACCCACAAATCGAAGTACTTCGACATTTCCAGCACCCAGTGCCAACCTACGCCTATCTCACTGCCCAAACCTGGTTCGCAGGCATAGGCAGAAACGAATATCTTTAGTTTGTCCATTTTGTAGCAAAATAATTAATAGTTAACTCTATTCTCATATTTGCAATACACTCCACCCAATGCCAACTCACACCAATACTCTTCTTTCGAAGTTGAGAAATTAAGTTTTTACGCAAACGAGGATTTCAAAACACTTCAAATGATACCTATTATTTCTTTCTCTCTGCCAATAGCCAATATGCTAATGTAGGACTAAGACGTATTACACGTCCCGTTAGTAATGAAGATACAATCAACAATATAGCTATCAGTATTGCAAGAACATATTCTATCAAAGGGTTTGGATGAATTCCGAACCATTCCCCAACCATACTTAAGTTGCGCGGCAAGAAGAAATAGTGTATAAAATAGATGTCGAGCGTGTATTGTCCTATCATCTGCAATTTTCTTCCTACCCAAGAAGTACTCCATGAAGTATACTGCTGGAATCCCATAAGCAACACCATCAATCCACTAACCGTAGTCAATGCGAGCCACAACGTGCTTGAACCGATATAATTTATGCCACTATCCTTATAGGTATAAAAATGAAGCAGAATGCAAAGCGATAAAATCACCCCGATGATTTTATACTATTGTTTATCAACATATTACGTTCTGCAAGAATAACACCCAGCACAAAATAAACAAAGGACTTGAATTGTACCAGCCCAAGCAACGGGATGATAGGATAACTATTCTCCATGCGCATACACCACACCGAGACATATAAAACCATGATTGCAAAGGTCAGAAGTAACAAATGTTCAACATTAAGACTCAGCCTCATTGCCTTTATAAGAATCCTTATCATAACATAAAGCACAATGAACTCGAACAACGAGAAAGTAAACCAATACCCATATTTAAAAGAATTAAACCAAGCCGCATGAAAATCAGAATTAGAGTTCCATAAATAAACAGACATGAACAATACCGCAGGGACACATAGCTGGAACGCTTTCTTCTTAAAGAACGATACATACCCCTGTTCAGGCACTCTCATCAGGAATCCGCTCACCATAAAGAAGAGTGGAACCTCTATCTCCGCACTTAATACTTGGAAGAAAATATTCCCTTCATTTTTAAACGAGAAAACAAACACATGCCCAATAACAACCAACAACATTGCCAAGCCACGCATCGCATCTATATATTCAATTCTCTTTGCCATATTAATTATTTTATCAATTCTTTTTGTACAGTAAACTAAGGTTATTGTTCAGAATAGGCGATTAAGAAAGAATTTTTCGTTCCGAATATTACCTTAATCGTTTCAAATTCTTCTTATGCTGTGCCTCGAAGATATATGACAATATCTGTTTTACAGCCTCTTCCGGAGTGCTTTCATTCAGCACCTTTTTATACCCCTTCTTGTTCTCCAGATAATCTATGCGGTCGTTGATTGCCTTGATGCCGGCCTCATCCAATTCGCGCTTGCGGTTAAGGATGGTATCCGTGCTTGCCGTCAGCAGGATATTGTAATCAAGCGAAGGAATAAACAATTTACCAAACCAATACAGAAACTTTGGGTTCAGATAGATGCGCGAACGGCGACTGTCACAAATGATGTCGGTGTAGTAGCGGTCGAAAATCACAAGCCTTGTGATGCGCGTCACGCTTTTCACTTTTACCCAGTAACCGATGATATAGTCTATCGAATAGTAGAACAACCGTGCCAACGAACTCAACAAGCCTGTTTTTCCCCCTCTATGCGGATCGCTGTAATTACGGTCCACTTCCTTTTTCAAACCGGCAGAATGTGCGACTTCACCCAGATTGCCGAACAATGCCGGACGGAAATGATAATATTTGTGGGCTTTGCGGAAGACATCGCCTAAACGCTCTATCAGCAAGTCTATGACAGTTGTCTTGCCGGAACCGTCAGGCCCCGTAAAACCGATACTGAAACCGGTGTTAGAGCAGATATAGTTCTTGATATGATAGTACTCAAACCGCAAATAGTGGCCAATCGTTCCCAAGCCAAATCGTTTGAAGTTCCACTTCATGGCAGCCCTCAACAAGACCGTCTTACCCGTGTTGTCACAAACCGCCGGCGAATCCGTTCCAAAAACATCCCGAACCTTACTCCGGACCAATGGGCTGTTTTCTACGGCAAGACGTGTCTGCATGTATTTATCCGGATAATCCGCACCTACTGCACGGTCATACATATATTTATCCAAAAACTCAAAAGACTTGTCAGCATGGTAAACCATGCCGTTGAACTGCCTGTTCCGCAGGATTTCCTTGTTCTCTATCAGAACGATGCCGAAGACTGATGTGTGATAAAAGAAATCAAGTTGCACCAAATCAACGCTGTTGTCCTCACGCACAATCCCACATACCCACGTTACCAACCGGTCACTGTTCAGATAAGTTACGATGTACCAGCCGGACTCTTCTATCAAGGATATCAGTCGTGTACGTATTTTCTTAAAGTCCGCCTTTTCTATGGCTATATCAATATCACGGCTGTCATTATGAAAAGGTAACCCCTCAAAGTTACGCAATACGGCATATTCCACTTCCTTGTTCAGAAAGTCAAATATTCTTTTCAAGAAATCAGATGTTTCCATTATTTCATTCTTAACAAATTGTGCTTAACCTTATCCACTATATACCCGGGATTGCTGTAGATGGATAGACATATGTTTTTCGTAAACGAAAACAGCTTGCCTTTCTTCAGATAATAATATGCGTTGCGAAGACAATTGGCCGCCAATGCCTCTTTCTCCAGTTTCTTCAGTTCCTCTTCGCTCATCGTTTCACGAAACTCAATGAAAGAAAGCTCCCTTTCTCCCCTTCTCCGACGCTTAAGATTCGTCTTGATATGGCGCATCCGAAGTATCATTCCCAAGGAATTGGCAGACATTGCCTGCTCATGCTTACGATATCTGCAAAGAACCTCAGGCACTACCACAATCGCTTTTCCGTCCTTATACAAATCACTCATACGGGTCCACAAATCCAAGTCCTCACACAAATCCTGATAACGCGGTTTGCCGGACGGGAATCCTGTAATATTATGTCCCCCGACGGACAAGGCAATCTCCCTATCATATACAGCAGTAGGCTGCATGAATATCAATTTTTCTTTTGCCGCCTTTTCATAAAAGCCCTCCTTCGTTGTTTCGCCTAAGAAAATGCCACCTTTCATCTTATCACCCTTGCTATCCATATACTCCAAATGGCAACCGACGGCCATCAGATCATTGTCAGCAGCTATTTTTCCATACAACTTTTCCACCAGCCCCGGATACGGACAATCATCCGCATCTACAAACATGATATACTTCGTCTTCGTATGCTCTTCCACATAACGGCGTCCGGCACTCAATCCCCCGTTCACCGGCAGATTCACGAGTTCATACTGCCGCGGATGCTCCTTAAAAAAAGCCTCCACTCTTGATACGCTACCATCAGTAGAACAGTCATTTATAATCATCAAATGAAAATTCTGCATAGTCTGGGCAATCAGACATTGCAAAGTCTCTTCAATATATCGTTCTGCATTGTACATACAGATAGCAAGAGTAAGGTCTGTCATAAATTGTATTTATATTTCAGCAGTTATTTTATTTTGTAATAATATCCCCGGCAAGCATGGAAGCTATTGTTTGAAATCTTTGTATTTCAGAAAAATAAAGGCACGTAGATTTTAACTATTCACCATTTTTACAGGCACTTAGCTACTTTAAACTCACGTTAAATTATTTCGATAGTCTCACATAACTTGTTTCAAAAGCAGTGAAACCATGTGTTTTTATTTGTCCGAAATTAAACTGCAAAGGTTCCGGTAAGATTTTGTAAATTTCAGAAAATCCATCTGCCATTCCATCAGGTGAAACTATTTCCCGATTATCTTTTGCTGAAAGAATGCAAAGTTTATTCGTAAAATCACTTATAAATGCTGCTATTGTTTCGGACTTATAAAGTTGGTTCAAGGTATCAGACAACTGCTTTTTAGCAGTTCTGATTTTATTTCCTGAACTCTCATCAGATAATTCATGTACAATAAAATAAGTCTTACTATTCGAAGTTTCATAGACAATAAAATCAGAAACTTTAACGCCATCCTTTAATCTGCTCACATGAGTATGCCCATTGCCATCATCAAAAATAAATTGATGTAGAAAGTCATCATAACAAATAATCTTAAGATTGTATGTATCATCTACATTACCATTAATATAATGAGCTGTACCTGTTTCAAAATTTTGAATAGGAGAACCATCTCTTGAATCAACAAGGTCGAATTTGTAATTAGAAATAATAATGAACACTGGAACAAACTCGTTTCCTGTAAGTGGAGGAGCTGTTGTTCTTTGAATTGCATTTAATATCCCAACTATTTCCGCTTTTAATAATTGCTCCATAACTATAATGTATTGTATTCTTTGTACATTTCCGCTATCGGATCTGACATAGAACGTGTATCAATTATAGGCCTATTATTCAAGCTCTTCAATGGCGCTGCATATCCATCAAAGATTTCATATACATTTACATCCTGAGAATTGATAAACGGAAGTCCGTTAGCTTCTGTCCGGCGAATCAAAACATTCAAATAGTTTACAATATAGGGACTATGTGTTGCCATCATTAGTGTTATATTGTATGGGTGCTCATACATAAAGCATCTGTTGACAAGGAAATCCATCAAACGTCTTTGACTTTCAGGATAAAGGCTTAATTCAGGTTCTTCTATGAACAGATGTACATTTTTAGCTGCAATCTCACCAATATTCTTTGTCGTGTTAAACACATCTAATTTGTCATTGTCCTGAAGATAGCTGAACAAAGAAGAATTCATAGACTTTTGGGAATTAAATTTCTTCGCATAATATTCAACTATCAAACTCAGAGGTGTTACAGTCTGAGTACCTGAGGAAGCATTGCGTAATTGAATAGAACAGGGATTTTCATCCGTTCCCTTTATCATATATTTGTCGCCCTTGCCTCTTTTTTCAATTTTCAACTCTACATTGAGATAGTCCAGCGGAAGCTGGCGAACGGAATCGGCTGCAAGAAGGAAATTCTCCAACGTGTCTTGCAAATAATAATTCGCATTTTTTTTATCAATCTTATTCTCAAGAAAGTCAGGTATCATCGAACGTTTATCTGATATATAACAGATTTTCTCCAAGCTGAGTTCATTGGCAGGAATGTCTGCCTGCGCATTCAATTTGCCGTTAGAATAAGAAATGGTGTAATTGTTTCTACGATATACAATCTCTGTGTCTGATTTTACATATTCATTCAATTGTGATGTATTTAGGAGGGTTTTCATCTGAATACCTATCCCTGTTTTTTTTATTTTCGCCTGTCTGACATAAGAACGTAACACAATGCGTTTATAAATCCATCTAAATATTGAAAGTACTTTCATTACAGTACTCTTTCCACTTCCTGATTCTCCAATAAGAATAGTTAATGGAGCAATGTTATCTAATTCTATATCGTCAATTGGTCCAAAGTTCCGAATTCTTAGATATTCGTTCATAATCTATTGTTGAAAATTTATATAGTCACTCTTCTGTTATTCCCCTCGTAACAATACATCCGGATAATGCTTCTTTCCAGTTGTTCTATATTGACGATAAGGATATATCTAATGAGCGTAAAGGTACTATTTTCATTTTAACAATCAAAATACTGACTGGGAAAAGCATATAGTTGTTTCCTTTTTTATACCTTTACAACATATCATTCTACATTTTAATACAGATAACTAATCTCCAATCATTTCACATTACCTACCAAAATATTTACGTTTAACTATTATAATTGCACTCACAATAGGAGACAAAATATTAGATAATAAGCCAAAGCAATGTGGAAAAGACCGTATCATTTTCATGTATAATGGAAGTTCCTCTCCTTTAGGGATGTATTTCTTTATGACACTAACCTTTTCAGATATGGGAGATGAGACAGCCGTCATGTATTTTATTCCTTCTTTAATATAAGCAGTTCCCACGCCTCTTAAATAGTCTGCATGTAAACTATATGTTTCAGTTAATGCTAACATCCTATAACCTGCAAAAAACTTTGCAGCAACAGAAGTAAGACTTGTATGTTCTGTGGCGGTCTGACTCTTGTCATTTAAAACCACATGTGAAACCAGAAAAGGTTTGAACTGCATTCTTGTGGCACTAAAAGCGAGACGATGACTCCAATCTACATCTTCACATTGTACTTGTTCTACAAAGAAAATATGATTGTCTACCATCAATGAACGCTTGAAAAAATACTGGCAAGGTCCATAAGGTATCATGTTCTTTTGAAGAAACTCAGTTCCTGTTAAGACATCCCGATTGGAACAATTGTGAACCAATTTATGATTAGGAGTCCCCTTTGTTTCTCTTGCAAATCCTATCATAAGTATATCCAAACATACTCCCTTTAAATAATGGACTGCATCTGTCATTCCAGCATCAAAGTAATCATCTGCATCAATGAATAAAATATATTCGCCCTTAGCTTCCCTTACTCCATAATTTCTACATCCTCCGGCACGCTTATTATATTCATTCGACAACAAACGCAGATTGGCATGCCCCTTCTGTATGCGTGATATGACCTCCATCGTGTTGTCCGTAGAACAATCATTCACGCAAATCACCTCATATTCGTTTTCGTCCAAGCCTTGGCTCCAGATACTATCCAAGCAACGGGAAATCGTCTCCGATCCGTTGTAAACCGGTATTACTATAGAAAGGAAGATTTGATTTTCCATAATTTAACGGGTTGATTTGAAATATTTAATTGTAGCAAACACCATCAGCGCAGCCCACCCATAAGCGACATTGCCGATATTAAAGCTAAACAGTAATATAAACATCAGGACCTCTAACGAAAAAAGCCCCGTGAAACAGCATGAAAAGAAGAACACCAATTTCAGTATGTACGAAATCAAACCGTAGTCCGTAATAGCACTTACGACTGCTTTGTCTGAGGAGAACGTTGCATCCACGCCTTTCCCAAACCATGTATCAGCATCACTTAAATCAAGATACTTTATTGTATCCAAAATGATATTAACCCGGGTTGATGCACTATGGTCCGTCTTTCTTACCAAATCAGCATCACCGCTCATCGCAGCATTAAAAACGGCCATTGATCTGTTTAGTGGTTCGTAATCAATCATCGGAACTAACATGTAGAAAGCGAAGCCGAAAATCACCACATAAGCCACATACTGCCTTCTCAAAAAATACAAAGCCAAAATGCCTAGACCGACAAAGGCCGTTCCGCTACCTATAGCCAACATGGTATATAAAAATGCCAAAACGAGCCTCCGATGCTCTCCCCACAATAAAGATAGAGAAGGTGCACCCACATTCTTATACTCTAATAACTTTAGAAAGGCATAAAAATAGACAGTCAAGAGTCTTGCGGCATGTGACGGTTCAATAGCCAATGTATTCAGCCTGAACAATTCATAGTATGGCATTCCCATCAAGTTGACAAGAGGCATATATCTCAACCCGACTATAAAAAAGGCTTGCTGCCCCACAAGACATATTGCGTATGCCATGATTACAAATTTAACAATCCGTAAAAAGCCATCAATGGTAAAAACATTGTTTAGATATACCAGATTATAATACAGATTAAACATCAACAAGAACAAAGCCGTATAATAGAACGTGGACATACGCGGAGTTCCGAACTGTATCACGCTCATAGCAACAGTTACGCTAAAAAACAGCAAACCGAATATTGTCGCTTTGGACACATACGGAGACATCATCATCAATAGGAACGGGGTACTTGCCATAAACACAACTTTCGGCATACTGACAGCCCATCCTTCTATAAACAAGAACTGTACGCTCATGAATACGAGCGTAAACACAGCCACATTATAATCTGTAAACCAACGGCGCTTTTCCAACATGACTAATTCAGCAATTTATAGAAACCATTCATGATTTCATCGTTCTTATTTACGAAAACATGAGATTTAAGCCCAGCATATAATGCCTTATCTTTAATCAACCTCTCTATTTCTTCCGCCATTCTTTCATAAGGACAAATTATAGCTTCGCTATCAGAAAGCATCTCATACGCAGGCGGAATATTATTGGACAATATCGGAACCCCCAGAACACGTGCTTCATTTATTACGGTAGGATAACTTTCATAAATCGATGTTAAAACGTACAAGTCTGCTTTCCTTATATATGGGTATGGGTTATCCTTTTCTCCCAACATTATTACCACATCGTTTACCTGTTCCTTGTTAATGTTATCTACAACCATTGCATATTCATCTTCCGGTCCCCCACCTATAATATACCACTTAAATTTCAATCCCTGTTTCTTCAAAACGGAAGCGATATTAGGTATCACACCAAATGATTTTTGAGCACATACGCGTCCGACCGAAACAATGATAAACACATCAGTGGTGAATCGTGTGTCTGCAATTGTCTCATTTGCTTTCTGTTTAATAAAATCTTCATTAACAACATTGTATAACACCGTTGTTTTTTCCTTAAGCTGTGAATAGACCTTCCCAAAAGACAATTCTGTAGCTTTTGACACACAACAGATGATATCAAACTTCTCAAAGTCTGTGAACTTTCCGCCTGCACTAGCGCCTTCAAAAGCATAATCATTATGTATCCATACAAGTTTTCTCTTTGCACTAACAGTCTCAATAACTTTTGCAGGCAAGCCTTCCGCATAAGCTATTGCAACGTCATACTCCCCCGCATTTTTTCCAAGCTGCTGCAACCGCATAAATAAAATATCCTTCTTGAAAACCTTCAACACAATGTTCCTCAAGACTTTCAAACCCAAGGTAGGAATACAAAGAAATCGGTTTTTAATTTTCTTCGTATGCACCATCAGTTGAGACACCATATAGTCCTCTTTAAGCACCCTACAATTGGGCATTTTCCCTTTATACGGTCCTTTTTGAGAAAGACATATCAAATCCACGGAATACTTTGTAACATCAATATTCATCAAGAGGGACTGTAAACAACGGGGAATTCCTCCTTGTTTAAAATCCGGAATACAAATCAATATTTTCCTCATATTTTGTGATTCATTCTTGTTAAAATACAGAAAACAAACTATATTGATGGACGGTTTCTAATCTTGGTCCGAAACAAATCGCTGACACCTCTCCACATGTGGAACGATATTATAAACCTGAATAATTATTGAACTTTTTATCATAAATAATATTTTTCTGTTGGTCAATCCTATTTAGTGCATGCTCGTTACTGTCACAAAAAGTACAGTTAAAACAATATGTTATAATTCTGTTTATATACTCACCTATTATTCAAGCCATCAGAATATCATACTGTTTTGTGAGTCATACTGATATAACCTCTGTATACAAAAGCAAAAGAATCAATAATAAAGTCCGGATACCCATTTACTATCATGGTATGAATCATTTTTGTAAAACGCGGAAAACGACTCACATCAATTGACACTTCCAATGACCGTTTTTTTATTTTGCTGAGTATTGATTTCTTATATGAGCTATCTTGCTTCCATAAATATAAGTTCTTCTCAATCGCCGTAATCAGAAAAGTATCAGACATTCCTTTCCAGCAGTCTTCCAATGTATCCATTTCTGCCATCAATTCCACTGCGCTGTCAATATATAATCTGGAAGCACGACTTTTGTTGGAAAAGGAAGAAGGATGAGCAATGTAATTATAAGTCACGTCTGATACATTTATAATCTTTTTCACCTCAGGGAATGCTCTGACATTCCAGTATCTGTCCTCATGAGCTTTCCCTTTGGGGAATAATAAAGATTTCCACCTTTTATTTATCAACCTGTTATGAGTATAGATAAACTCTAATTTATTAAAATTATTGACAATATCGTCATGCGTTTCATACTTACCGGCAGGATTAGCCTTGATTTGCAGAATCCTATCTGTTTCATCACAAATCGCATACGCCCCTTGTACCCAATCCACATCATCAGAGAAACCGACAGCCAAAATTTTTAATGCGTCATCAGGTAAAAAATCATCTCCATCTATGAAATAAAAAGCATCGCCTGTAACATTCTTAAGTCCTGTATTTCGTGCAACTGAAATGCCGGCATTTTTCTCATGACGAACTATCTTTATTCTACAATCCTCATAAGAACTCAAAATCTCAAATGTGTTGTCGGGGCTGCAATCGTCAACAGCAATAAGCTCCAAATCAAAATTGCCCTTTTGATTTAAAATTGAATCAACACACTTCTTTACATATCCAGCCGATTTGTAAAAAATAGCAATTACACTTATTTTCATAATACCACTAATAATCTATTATACCATCAGAGAATAAACACGCTACATTATTTCTCCTATATCAAAACTATCCGCACGCTCCAAAGCTTTCTCATGATAGTAAGTTCGCAATTTATCGTCATTCATATCTATACAATAACATATTTTCATATCCCCCTCTTGAAAACAATTATTACAATGAGAAATCGGATTATAATTTCATCATACATCGATATTTTGAGAACCTTTTATTAAAAGACAGATATTATAGTCAAACAGAATTGAATTGCGAAAAAAGGAGTTATCGGGAGTTACTCAGGAGTTAACGAGAGTGAGCGACCATTACTCCACTTTGTATAAGTTAAACTATTGGCCTTTAACTCCTAACGAAACGAAGCGGAGTGCTCACATCCTTTAACTCCCGCTCACTCCTAAGGACAGAAATATTCACAGGATATTTCTGTTTGACTATATCCATCAGATTGACAAGTGCATATACCTCAATCCCACGACGAAAAATGCCTGCTGCAACACAAGACATATCGCGTATGCCATAATTACGAACTTCACCACCTACAGAAAGTTATCAATGGTTAATACTTGATTTACATAGACCAAATTATAATACAGATTAAACATCAGAAAGAACAGATCCGTATAATAAAAGGTTGACATACGCGGAGTCCCGAATTGAATCACGCTCAACCCCACCGTCACAACCCCCAATAATAGTCACCGTAGCTTTCGATATCCGGGGAGATTTAACCAATAAAAACAAAGGGGTCAATGCCATAAAAGCCACTTTGGGCATACTGACTGGTCCACCCTTCAATATACAAAAACTGCACGTTCATGAACACAAGCGTGAACACAGCCACATTATAATCGGTAAACCAATGGCGTTTTTCTAACATAACTAACTGTCAATAAAGCAAACTTTCCTTTATTGCCTCCAAAAATCCATAACCATATTTCTCATCAGGTTCCAAATATCCACCCTCTGCCCATTCATTCCACGCAAATACAAAAATCATATCTGTATCGTAATATTTTTGGGTATTTTCTACTAACCGTTTAAAATATTGTTTGAATTTCTCGGGTGTGACACCTTGATACGCATACCCTCTTTCTTTGTGACGAGGAGTGTTGTCCCAGTCTGTAAACGCACAAGGTATCATTTTGGGGCCTCCGGCCTTGGGGCGCAACTGCAGTATCTTCTCCCATGTGTAATCATAGTCAGCCTTCCCCACCTCCTTCAGCTGCTTTTGCGGTAGCAGGCTGCGGCGAATGTGCAGCAACCTTTTTATTTCGCGCGAATACTTCATCAACTTAGGGAAGAACGTGTGGTTCTTCGAACCTCTGAACGCCAGCCCAACATAACCTGGATTCATCTCCACACCATAATCGAATAGCGAGTGCTCCCATGAGTCATCAAAGCTCGAAGCTGCGCTCTGGTACACATAGGTAAGTCCATCGAAACCGGCCTCCCGAGCCATACGGGTCCATAAATCCAACATCTTTTTCAGTTTGCGAATCAAATTCGGAACATAAATCACCATTATGGGTTTGTTATTCTCACGCATATAACGCGGGTCTTTGAAGAAAGGCAACATATAATTAAAATGGTTTACCCAATCTTTTTCATCATCAAAGTTGTGGGCTATCAATACTCTTGGTGCCCTGTCCGATGCTTTCCAAGCATCCGTCCAGTCATGGTTGGCCCACGATATGCAATATTTTATATCAATCTCAGGATGCGCTAACAACATTTCCATTGGTTTTTCCAATAGTAAATGCCCGTTAAACCAATAGTGATACATACAAAAGCCATAAATACCATAATCTTTGGCTAATTTGCATTGCCACTTCAGCGTCTCCACATCACTCAAATCATAATAATTATCATTCAGGGGTACACGTGGCTGGTTATGACCTTCAAACAGAGGTTTTGCTCCTTTTACATTCACCCATTCCGTGAACCCTTTTCCCCACCATTTATCATTCTCTGGGATAGTATGGAATTGCGGAAGATATACCGGTATTACTTTCATAAAAAGTATATTTAGTCTTGTTTGATTATTTTTACAACTTTAGCTGGGCATCCAGCAGCTATACAGTATGGAGGAATGCTTTGGGTGACCACAGCATTGGCTGCAATAACAGCCCCATCGCCTATCGTAACATTGGGCAATACTGTTGCTTTGTCGCCAATCCAAACATTTCTTCCAATTATTACAGACCCCGACGAACTGATTTTTCTAAGTAAAGGATTGGTGTCAAGTTCTTCCGCACGATTATCTCCATGCCCATTGTCTGTGATTAACACAAAACGACCTGTCAACAAACCGTCACCAATCTCTATCCGACGGGCGCAAGTTATATGAGAATACTCGCCTATGGATATATTGTTACCTAAAATCATTTCAGGATGCAGCCCTGAAGCAGGACTGCATTCCAACACGCAATGCGACATAATAGAGACATTACGTCCCATAGTGATATATTGAGGATTCAGCAAAGATAACTGGGGAGCTAACTTACTTCCTAAGCCAAATGATTTAAAATGTCCTTTTTGCCGCCCGGTTACTATTGCACGGCGAAACACATACCATAAGAAATCACCTTTTGTACCTATCACTGCCAACAATCTGCCTATCCAACAGCCAAGTAAGAAAATAGTGTTAACGATTGCTTTCATTGATAATCCGGCGATAAATTTGTACTAATGTTTGTTTGATATGCTCTGGATTATGGCGTTGTAAAGCCTGTTTTCTTGCTTCATTTCCTAATGTTTCAGCCAATCCCTTTTCCTGTACTATCCTTTTTAGCAAAGAAGCCAAGGTATAAGGGTCATTTGCTGGAAATAAGATTCCGCTTTCTCCATCTTTTATCAAAGAAGAGATACCTCCTACATGCGTAGCCAATACAGGTGCACCTAATATTTGGGCTTCGCAGAGGCTATTGGGGGAATTGTCAATGTAGCTGGTATGCACATAGCACGATGCCTTGCAAATGGCTTTGACCAAATCTTCGGACGATGCTGTACCCATTATCTTTACATGCACCTGTTCTGCTTTGATGCCATATTTATGCTCATAAAAACGCATCTCAGGAATGCCGTAAACTTGCCATTCAAAATCCAAATCAGTAAACCTGCAAAGCAATTGAGCCGTCTTCAAAATCAAATCACAGCCCTTATACCAAGGACGTGAAATAACACTGACAAAGATTTTTTTCTGCCCTGTCTGCCAAGACCAACGTTCTTTCCCTTGTAAAAAAGAATCACGCAAGGCCTCTTCGCAATGAAAATAAGTAGCACCTGGATGAAATAAATCAATGAGTCCTTTATCCCAATCCGTGCGTCCCATGAAATAATGACAGCGTTGAATGGTCTTAATTTCTCTTTCCGCATTTTTTCTGAAAGCCGATTCTGAGCGTAAACCAATATAACGATAGCGCCAATTCAACCCTTTTTGTGTAAGGAAATCAATTGGGCTCATTCCAACAGGGAACAGAGCATTATGGTACGGAGGCAAACATCCCTGTATGTGAATTACAACAGGTATATCCGTTTCACCACAAATCACACCAAATTCATTTTCACTTCCGAAAATTTGTATCAAATCTGGCTTGAAGTCTGTAATAATCCGCAAATAAGCCTCAAGCGAGCCATTGTTTATGGGGAAATAGATTACTCCATCTCGCTGGTAGCTGAACCCATTGTCGGCAAAATTAAAAGCCACTCCAAGTTCTATCTTATCTATCTGCCTCACAATCCGCTCAAGTGAAGCAATCCATCCTCCTCCGTTATGCCCATTACTATGAGGATTGAACAATGATGGTGTTACAGAAAACCAGAGTACTCGCATAATCAATCATTTAAGATGTTTACTTATGATATTTTAGGAAAGAACCTTATCGTATGATTTTTGAATTATCCACCCCAAAAACGTAATAATGGGCAAACATACAAAAATAAGATACAAAATTCTACCGATGCCATCTTCTGGCCAATAAATATGATATATTATATATATTATTTGACGATGAAACATATATGCTGCCATACTTATATAAGCAAGGAATGAGATTCCCCCCCCCGAGTCTCATTTTTGACAGACTATTACACAGATAAACTATTATATGTGTTCCACACAATGCAATTATTGTGTACAACAAATAATTAGCAAAATCTTTACTTTCATTGCTATACATTGAAAAGACAACCAATGCAAAGATTATCAATGCTGACATAAATAATTTCCATGATTTTTGCCACAAATTAAATTCGTTATGAGGTAAAATCATGCCAAACACAAAGCATGGAAAATAATAAAAGAAACGGACATCTATATCATAGAATATATCGTTAAGCAGCCAAACTGCCAAATATACAACAACAGCTTTCAAGATTGTCGTCTCACTATGCCTGCTCCAGAGTAACGGATACAACAAATAGAATAATAATATCATCTCAACAAACCAAAGTGTATTTGTCATCGGTTGTATAAATGAGGACAATCCAATTAAGGATAATAGTATACGCCACCACTGAATATCTCCCACCAACACGAAATAGGAAGCTGCAATAATATACAATGGGACGATACGAATAAATCTGCGTTTTACGAATCGTATTATGTCTATAAATGAATCAATATCATATTTTCCTTTTAAAAGAAAACCTGATATGAACATAAAGGCCCCCATTGCAGCACATGTAAAACTATAACACACATCATTGTCCATACTAAATAGGGAAGTGTAGTCACTTACATGCCAAATGGCAATTATATAAATTATACATACTACTCTTATAATATCTATTGTTAAATTTCTACTCATATAAAATTTTTTAATCTGTTAACTTTAAAGCCAATTTCAATTTAATCATAAAACGAAAAATTGATTTATTCTCGACCTTATTACCTTGTTCATGATTATAAAAGAACTGACTCTTTTTCCTAATTTCTTCATTTTCAGCTCTTGCAACGTCTCCTTTAGCTATTTTACTCATAAATTCATCATAGCTTTTACTCCAATAGTGATTCAACTGAATAGTATTTTTTTTCGGTGCTTTGTATATCTGCGGAAAAAACACAAACTTCTTGTGTTCTGTTATCATCGGTATTTTCAAATCGAAACCGGGCAACCTATACTTACAATAGATATGATGGTGATAAATATGTGTAGGAGTGTATTTATTACTTGTTGATAAAATCATTTTTCCCGTTCCATCCAAATGATTCCAAGAACATGTAAACCTTTCTGTTACTAATTTATTTAAATCAGCTTTGATCTTTCCATTCGTTCCAAAAATCAACCAATAAATCATCAATGCGGGGTATCCTTCATATCTTTTCAAGAAATCTTTTACATTTGTTTCTTTTAAAGGACACAAGAATTCATCTATATCCAAAAAAGACAACCAGTCTGTTTCTGTTTTATGATTTTCATAACAATGTTCGTACGCCCCCATTTGATCATGTAGTTTAGGCCAATCTACAAAAGTAACATATCCTTCTTCAACATATTGAGTTATTATAGTATTATAATCATCAGTAGAGTTATTGTTATACATATAGATATGATCAACACCTATAACCTTATTATATTCAATCCACTCTTTTAAATATGGAGCTTCGTCTTTGAAAATGCAACAAACAGAAAAATAATATTTCTTTAGCGCCAGCGTCCTTCTCACATTAGGACGAATATAAAGATACAAGAAACTGTATGGAACATTCAATATGTGTTCCATCACGGACAAACAAAATCTATTTTTTATCATAATTTTTCAAACAACCTTATCCACTTACTTGTTATAACATCAATATCAAAACGACTATTATCTGTATCTGACATTATATTTTTTCTGATATAAATTCTCTTATCGTTGTCATCCAATAGGTTAGACAGACGTTTTGCATATTCTTTTATATTAAATGGTCTAATCAACAGACCATTATATTCATCCTCTATAATATCATGAACAGCAGCATAACTGTCAAAAGCAATAGGAATCGTTCCATATTGCATTGCCTCTGTCAATACCAATCCAAAACCTTCGTATGTGCTGGTAGCACAAAGGACCTCAGCTTTCTCGTAATATGGCTTAGGGTCAACTCTACCTGTAAAGATTACGTTATTTAGATTATTACGTTTACAGTATGCTTCTAACGAAGTCCGCAACACCCCATCTCCTATCATATATAATCTCCAGTCAGGAAACTGTTTTTCTATACGTTCCCATATATGAATCATTCTATCCGGACGTTTAGCCTCACGTTCCATACGTCCGACAAAAATTACATTTTTCCCTTTAAAAAGTTTGTCAACATTGTTCGTGACAAATTCTTTAATTATCGGATTGGAAATGGCAAATACTTTATCAGACTCTTTTAGTCCTAAAATTTTAAGATAATCAGGTATAAAACGTTCTGACAATAACACTATGGCATCTGATTTATCATACAGATGTGAAAACATTTTATGTTGATATTGTTTTCTTAGATAATATCTTACTACACATCGGAATAAATAATAAGGCAAAAATAACTTATTCTTTTTAACAGCAATATCAGCGTCAAAAAAATCACGCACTCCCTTAACTGTTGCATTAGGGTCGGTATGATATACTGAAATCAGTTTAAAAGATTGCTTCTCCTTGACAGACACCAATAAATCAAACATGGTCTGATGATGTGAATTATTTACGATATATTCAATATTGTGCTCTGTTATAAAATTCCTAACAAATATCTTATTTTCATCTGCATAAACATCTGGATTCAGTAAATGAACAAATTTATCATTCTGCATTTCCAAATCCTTCAATGGTTTTTCTTTAGAGATAATATAGACATCATGTCCATGATCCTGTAATGCCTTATACAAGTTATAAGTAACTCGTTCTACTCCACCTCCAATAGGATTAACAAATTCTGACGTAACGAAACATATATTCATAAAATAAGTTCAAATTGAAATAACTATCAATAATTAGGATTTCCTTTATTTCTTAATTAATTGATATTTTAATTTTATAATTAAAGTTTTCATACCAGGGGCAAAGAACCACATTAAAGCCAGTAAAACAATCACATAAATCAGAGTTAGAACAATTGAATTAATAAACCAGTTAAACATATTCGTAGGACTGATAAATGTAATATATTTGGTATATATAATAGAACAAGCTATAAAGCCGACAATAATAATGAACAGATGTTTGAGCCACAATATCCAATAAGTCGATACTGATTCTTTAAAGCCCTTCTTAAACAAGAAATATGGTTTCCATAAACCAACAATTAAATATTTGCTTACGACACTTCCCATAAGTAATCCTTCCACCCCCCAATAATATCCACCGACCAAAGCAACTATCAAGAATATAATAACCTCTGCTATTGGCGCCCAAATATCACTAAATAATCCATAGCCTGCTAAGAACTGGTCCGTGGCACCTCTATATTGTGATATAAATGCATCTAAAAGCATTAATATGAGGATTGTCTTACCCATGATAAATTCTGATCCAAGCCACAATCCTATAAAAGACTCTATAAGATAATAAATAAGGATAACATACGCTCCGGCAATAAAGAAACGCAATGCTATCATTTCCTCATATACCTTCTTTACATATTCTGTATCTTTATCAGCTATCAAATTACCGACACTCGCCTCTGTACTTCCCAAAAGAGCATTGACAAACAAAGATAACTTTGAAACAACCGTAATATAGTTACTATAATAAGTAACCGTTTTTAATGAAACGAATGCAAATACAAGAAATGGCGTAACCTGTCCCTGTGTAAAAGAAGCTATTTTATGCACAAATAGTTGCTTTACATACTTTATTACTTGAGGATACATAGATAAAGATGAACGTCCTAACTGGATGTTCGCTTTTAGCCATGGGTATGTCTGATTTATGCGAACATTTAATACTATACTGTACAATATACTAAAAACAAATTCAATGACAATCCATAGGTACATATTAGAATAATAGTACGCTACTACTATCTGTATAATAAGCTTTATTATATTAGAAATTTGCAGGTATTTTGTGACGACATAATTCTTTTGGTCGGCACTAAGGAGAGTTTGTTTGTAGTTGATGAAATAGGTAATTAACGAAGAAAACAGGAAAGCATAATAACCTGTATATACCACTCCTATTGGACATTCTATTTCTGAGAAAATCAGTGGAAGGAATAAAGATATTATAACACCTACAGACAGAATAAATAGGCCAATACGACTATACATAAAAGCAAGTACAGAAACTATCTCATCTATACTTTTATGGTCATTGTCTGCTAAAGGCTTGTAGAGAGATACTCCAATGGCAGTACCTATTCCAAGCTCAGCAAGATTTAAGAACCCCAATACACTTTGAAGTGTTGAGGTTAAGCCAACAAATTCTACACCCAATGAATTGATAAATATCTTTCTTGAAAAGAATGCTATCAATACAGAAAGGAATATAAACAGAAGATTAACTCTTGCATTTAATATAGACTTATTTACTCTTGATTCTATTGCCATATTTTAAAGAATATATATTCAAATAAAACACAACCACTACGTTAGAACTATTACAACCAACCAGACTCGCTCAATATATCATGAAGAAGTTTTCCTGTTTCATTCAGACTGCAACCTTCGCGATTCCTCCATACTCCTCCGAGAAAATTATCTATAAGTCCAAGATTAATGAATGATTGGACTTCAATTGACATAATTGTATTCTCTTCCAAGTAGTCAGGAAGGCTTTTGAGGTCGGGCAAAAATGCTCTGGTTACAACAGAACAGAGTCTGAGCATCTCGTCGTTATTGATTTTATTCATTAACCTAGCTTGTAGATACTTCCCATAATCATCGCCTTATCTTCTTCTTCCGCTGTGCTGAGCAGATGAATCAAATATGTTGAGATGCGCTTGTAATCCTCTTGACTCAGGCTCGCATAGAACTGATTTTTGGTTTCTTCATCAACGTCCTCCGACTCCTTAAGAAACTTAGCGAGTTTTCGGGTAAACAACCAGTCCTTGATGTTGACAAAGACCTTTCCCAATTTAAGGAGAGAACCAACATACGGGACATCTTTGAACGTCTCAATAATATCGGCTGCTACTTCTAACTCCAGTTCTCCATTCTGTTTAATAAAATCAGCGTCTTTTTTACTTCTTTCTATTTCAAAAATATTCATAATATGTCCTATTTATTTTAAGAATAGAATATAATACCGAATAACAACTGATATGTTTTTATTACTTATCTCTCTTTATACATCTCCTCATAATACCTCTCGTACTCCCCACTCGTGATATTATCCATCCACTCCTGATTATCCAGATACCAACGGACGGTCTTTTCTATACCTTCTTCGAACTGGAGGCTCGGTTCCCAGCCTAATTCTTTTTGTAACTTGGTGGAGTCGATGGCGTAGCGTGCATCGTGCCCTAAGCGGTCAGTCACGTAAGTTATCAAATCCATATCTTCACCTTCTGCACGTCCCAACAAACGGTCAACAGTCTTGATAACCACTTTGATGATGTCGATATTCTTCCATTCATTGAATCCGCCGATATTGTAAGTCTCCGCTACCTTTCCCTCGTGGAAGATAAGGTCGATGGCACGGGCATGGTCTTCTACAAAGAGCCAGTCACGCACATTTTCGCCTTTTCCATATACGGGCAATGGCTTGCGATGGCGGATGTTATTGATGAAGAGCGGTATCAGCTTTTCCGGGAACTGATAAGGACCGTAGTTGTTGGAACAGTTAGTGACGATTGTCGGCATCCCGTATGTGTCGTGGTAGGCACGGACAAAGTGGTCGCTACTTGCCTTTGATGCCGAATAGGGCGAATGCGGATTGTATTTGGTGTCCTCGTAGAAGAAATCATCACCGTATGCCAAATGATGCTCCGCGGAAGAGGCTGTCGTTGTAAACGGAGGCTTGATGCCTTCGGGATGGTTCATCGTCAATGCGCCATATACTTCATCCGTGGAAATATGATAGAACCGTTTGCCTTCATATTTTTCAGGTAGGGATTCCCAATAGAGTTTGGCGGCTTGCAGCAAGGACAACGTTCCCATCACGTTGGTACGGGCAAATGTAAACGGGTCTTTGATGCTTCTATCCACATGGCTTTCTGCTGCCAAATGGATAATGCCGTCAACGTGTTCCTCCTGCATCAATTTATAGAACGCCTCAAAGTCGCAAATATCCATTTTTACGAACTTGTAGTTGGGCTTGTCCTCTATGTCTTTCAGGTTGGCGAGGTTGCCGGCGTAGGTCAGCTTATCCAAATTGATGATGTTGTATTCCGGGTATTTATTTACAAATAGACGTACCACGTGACTTCCGATAAAGCCGGCACCGCCTGTGATGACTATATTTCTTTTGGCCATATTATTTTTCGTTTTTGAGGTTGGTAATACATTGTTTCAGTGACTCCGTCCAATAGGGAACATGGATGCCGAATGTCTCTTTGATTTTAGTCTTGTCGAGTACCGAATAGGAAGGGCGTATGACAGGACTTGGGAACTCGTTGCTGTGGCACGGTTGCACGTCGCAAGCCGTTGTACCGTTGTATTCGGCAATCATCTTGGTGAAATCGTACCATGAGCAAACGCCCTCGTTGGAGTAGTGATAGATTCCCGTTTTGGAATAGTTGTCGGCTTTTGAATCCTTGCTGTAATCCGCCAATACGTGCGCAATGGCTTTTGCCAAATCAAAAGCGTATGTAGGGGTACCACACTGGTCGAACACAACTTTCAGTTGCGGTTTGGTGGCAGTCAGGTTCATCATGGTCTTGCAGAAGTTCTTGCCGAACTCGCTGTAAAGCCAGGCGGTGCGGATAATGACGTGCTTACAGCCGACGGTTTTTATCTTTTGTTCGCCATGCAGCTTGGTCATGCCGTACACACCGGTAGGCGTGCCTTGTTGGGTTTCTTTGCAGGGAATATTATAAGGCTCTTTCCCGAATACATAATCTGTGGAAATCTGTACCAACAGACCGTTCACCTCTTTCATCGCCCTGGCAAGGTTCTCAGGTGCTTCTGCATTCAGTTTCTCTGCCAACGCTTCATTGCTCTCTGCCGCATCCACATTGGTATAGGCGGCACAATTCACAATGGCATCAATATGATGCGCTGCCACCATGTCCCGAATGGCCTGCAAATCGGTTATATCCAGGAAAACAGTCTCTACGCCTTCTTGCCGGTTGACATCTGTAAAAAAATAGGTGTCGCCGCTTTTGCGGGCGATTATACGCATCTCGTTTCCCAACTGTCCGTTGGCTCCTGTAACTAATATATTCATGTTATTCAAACTCCGGATACAAATTTACTTGATAGTCAAAGGGGGAATCAAAATCCTTCAAGCAGGTATGTTTGAGGTCTTTCTCCGAAAGGATAGCGTTTGACGTGGGGATTTGCCAGTCAATCCCTAAACTTTCGTCCTTGATGTTGATGCCACCGTCCGCTTCAGGCGCATAAAAGTTGTCACATTTGTATTGGAATACGGCTGTTTCGCTCAATACGGCAAAACCGTGTGCAAAGCCCCTGGGCACGAAGAACTGGCGATGGTTCGCTTCGGTCAGTTCCACCGCCACATGCTGTCCGTAAGTGGGGCTGCCTTTGCGTATATCGACCGCCACATCCAGCACACGTCCTTTCACGCAACGAACCAATTTACTTTGGGTAAAAGGTGGGCATTGGAAGTGCAAGCCACGCATGACCCCGTATGAGGACATACTCTCGTTGTCCTGTACGAAATTGATTCTCCGGACTTTCTCTTCAAACTCCCGTTGCGAGAAACTTTCAAAGAAATAGCCTCTGGCATCTTTGAACACCTTGGGTTCGATGATAACCACTCCTTCTATATTTGTTTTTATTACTTCCATTGTCTTTTATTCCAAGTTGTCCTTGCCTGTTCTTTCCACTTCGTCTATGACCTTCAGCAGGTATTGCCCGTAAGGGTTCTTCAGCATGGGTTTCGCCAATTCTCTCATTTTTTCACTGTCAATCCAACCTTTGCGGTAGGCGATGCCTTCCAGACAGGCAACCTTCAGCCCTTGGCGTTTCTCTATTACTTCTATATAGGTTGACGCTTCCGACAATGAGTCATGCGTGCCGGTATCCAGCCAGGCGAATCCCCGCCCCAATGTCTGCACTTTCAGCTCTTTGTCATCCAAGAAACGTTGGTTTACAGTCGTAATCTCCAATTCGCCACGTGAGGAGGGCTTGATATGTTTGGCCACATCCACTACCTTGTTCGGGTAAAAATACAAGCCGACAACGGCGTAATTCGATTTCGGTTTTTCCGGTTTCTCCTCAATGGAGAGGCAATTGCCTTCCGCATCAAATGCTGCCACACCATAGCGCTCCGGGTCGCTTACCCAATAACCGAAAACCGTGGCTTTGTTCTCTTCTTCAGCCGTGCGGACCGCATCTTGCAGCATGGCAGTAAACCCATTGCCATGGAAGATATTATCGCCGAGCACAAGGCAGACGGAATCGTTGCCGATAAACTGTTCTCCGATAATGAATGCCTGGGCAAGTCCGTCGGGAGAGGGTTGTTCCGCATATTCGAAATGCACGCCGTAATCCGAACCATCGCCCAAGAGTCTTTTGAATCCGGGCAAATCGTAAGGGGTTGATATGATTAGGATATCACGAATGCCTGCTAACATCAGTACGGAGATGGGATAATAGACCATCGGCTTGTCAAAAATAGGGAGCAATTGTTTGCTTACCCCTTTGGTAATCGGGTACAATCGTGTACCTGAACCACCTGCTAATACAATTCCTTTCATTATTTATACTCAGTTTTTTTATTGTCCTTTCTGTTTGGAAACATTTGTATGACAAAGGTGTCCGACTGATTCCCACCTCGCTTCAGGCATTTTTTTCGTGACAACCATTTCCCATGCAGACAATTTATGTGTATCACTGCCCGTAAAATCGTAAAAATTATTCTCCAGCAACCATTTCGCCTTCTTTTGAGCTTCCGGTCCGTAGAAACCCGTGATAGAAGGAAGGTTCAACTGGAACTTCACATTCATTGCTTTGAGCCGCCGGTAATCCTCTTCCCTCATATACATGTACCGTTCGGGGTGTGCCAATACGGGATAATAACCTTTTACCTTGATACGAAGAAGTATATTGCTCAGTCCCACAGGAGGATTGAAGTAAGAAGTTTCCACAAGCAAATGTTTCCCTTCCTTTCCCAATGGCAGGAAGTCGTTTTTCTTCAACCGCTCCTCAAAAAGGTTGTCAAGCATATTTTCGGCAGCAAGATGCAAGACTATATTGCCTTGATAGGCGGCTTTCAGTACCTCGTACTTTTCTTTTAGCATTTCTGTCGCATTGGGCATATCCTCCATGATATGCGGAGTGAGCCAAATTTCCTTGATTCCCAATTTCTCATTATAGGAAAGTATTTGCAAAGCCTCTTCCAATGTCTGAACACCGTCGTCCACACCGGGGAGCAAATGGCAATGCCAATCTGTGAAACCTTGCAAAAGACCACAATCCGCCAAAGTCGTATGTTTTCCGAAAAGGGAACTCCACATTTTCCTTATTCTTCTTTCGTATATCCGGCATACCCGTAATGATAGCCGTACTTATACCCGTATTTATACCCGTAACGTCCGCTACCACCGTCCGTTCCGTTGAGGATAAGCGACATGTTCTTGTATTTCTTATCCGTATAGAACTTCTCTATCTCCGGCAGCATGCTGCGATCGAGCAGCCCGGCACGGATAATGAACAGGGTCATGTCTGCCAGCTTGTTGATGATGGCGGCATCCGCCACGATTTCAACCGGCGGACAGTCAATGAAGATATAGTCATACTCCTTGCGAAGCCCGGCAATCAACTGTTCCAAACGCTCGGAGAAGAGCAGTTCCGTGGGGTTGGGCGGCATGGTTCCCACCGGAATGATTTCCAGCTTGGCGTCTTCGGCTGGCCGGACAATGATTTCCTCAATCTCTTTCACATCACCGGCCAGATAGTCGGAGATGCCTTTCTTGGGGCTGCCGACGTATTTACTCAAAGAGCCTTTACGCAAGTCCAGGTCAATCACAATCACCCGCTTCCCTTTGATACCCAAGCAGGCGGAAAGATTGAAAGAGATAAACGTCTTGCCACTACCCGGATTGGCAGAGGTAACCATGATGACGTGTGAATCAGCCTCCTTGTTTTGCATGAATTCCAAATTGGTACGTACCACACGGAAAGCTTCGTTGATTACGTTCCGGCTCTTCTCTTTCACCACAATCGCCGTATTCTGTTCCTGCACTTTCCGAGAGAATTTCTTTTTACGGAAACCCAATGGAATCTCACCCACGAATGGGATGGTCAGGTTTTCCAAATCCTTGCGTCCACGGATGGCCGTATTCATTATTTCTGCCATAAAGATAATCACAACAGGAATCAACAGACCCAAAGCAAAGGCGACCAACAGGATATTTTTCTTGACCGGAGCCACCGGAGCCATACTGCCGCCAGGCATGTTGATAATACGAGTGTTATAGGCGGTAAACGCCTGAGAAAGTTCGTTTTCCTCACGCTTCTGCAACAGATACAGATACAGGGATTCTTTTACCTTTTGCTGACGCTCTACGCTAAGCAAGTATTTCGCCTGGTTCGGGTTTGATGCAATCTGCGAAGTCACCTGTCCTCTATAATTCTGCTGGCTTTTTATTTGCGCATTCAATGACACCAATTGGTTGTCGATAGAGGAGACAAGCGCATTGCGCAACGCATTGAGGGAAGCATCCATTTCCTTTACCAACGGGTTCTTCACGCTACTGTGTGAAACAAGACTGTTACGTTCCAGCAACTTGTTGTTATATTCTGCAATCTGCGTAGAGAGATTCGAGTTTACAACCCCCGAATTGGCCGGGAGCAGATGAAACTTATTGGTCTCGTCCGTCAGGTAATTACGGATATAACGTGTCATATAGATCTGGTTGTTCAGTTCTTTAATGGTAGCATTTGCCTCGTTGGCCTGTGCCATATACATACTGGCCGCAGCCTGCACGTCGGGCAACAGGTGTTCACTCTTATAGGAAGAAATATCATTGTCCACATTTCCCAATTCCCCTTCGATTACCCCTAAACGTTCGTTGATAAACATGGAGGTACTGATGGCAATCTGGTTCTTGTCTTTGACCCAATTTTCATTATAAACGGCAATCAAGGTGTTCAATACATCTTCCGCCCGTTGGATGGATACATCCGTAAGGGAGAGATATATAATATTGGATTTCTGATCATTCTGCGATACTCCCAAACCGGAAGAATAGGCAGCGGCCACACTCTGCAGAGGAGCATGTGACACATATAACAATGCTTCCTGTTCCTTTACATAAGATGAGGTTGGCACGACAAGAATCCGCCCCACGGAAGTGGATATGGTATCATTCAGTGTTCCCGTAAAACGTTCCTCCGTTTTTTCTCCATTCCGATTGAAATCAAAGAGAGTTACATTTCCCCCTTTTGCCAACAGCATCGTGAATGCAACGGCTTCGTTTTCCGGAAAATCAACAAGTATCGCCTTGGCGGGCAGTTGTCCTCCATAAATCGTCCGTCGATGAAAACGTCCGTCCGCATGATAATTCATGTTCAAATTCAACCGGGACACCACCTCACGCATCAAATCGGGAGATTTCAGCATTACCATCTCATTGTTTATATTGGTATTGGTCGTAAACATGCCGAAGTCAGCGAAATCTTCCATGCCGGAAGCCGATTTTCCTTTGGAATCATCCTTAATCAGCATAGAAGCAGTCCGTGTATAAACGGGAGGCGTAGTCAGCAGATACCAAACTGCAACACTCAAGCATACCGCCAATGAAAGTATGAACCAATACCATTTTCTCAAACAGAGGTAGAACAAATCTTGTATCCGAATAAATTCGTCTTGTCCGGCCATATTCTTTTGCATAGTAGTCATCCTATTTAAAAATCAATACAGAAATAGTTGTCAGCAAAGAAGCCAAAGAAATCCAGAACGAAGTGCTGCGCACATTATTTCCATTGACCGTCGATTGGCGTGCCTTGGTGTCATTAGGCTCTACATAAACGACATCGTTCTGTTGCAGGTAGTAGGCGGGGGAAGAATAGAGATGGTCTGCCGACCGGAGATCCACTCCATAGACACGCTGTTCGCCTTCCTCAGTCCGTAAAACCAGCACTTTGTTGCGTTTGCCGTAAATAGTAAGGTCTCCCGCCTGGCTTAAGGCCTCCAAAATAGTCATACGGTCTTTTTCGATGTTATAGCATCCGGGACTGTTCACTTCACCCAACACAGAGATTGTCAAGTTCATGAAATCTACCGTAACGACCGGCTCTTTAATCAAGTCACGCGATTGAAGCTCTTTCTTAATATGAGCGGCAACCTCTTCACGGGTCATTCCTTCAATATGAATCATTCCTATAACAGGGAAGTCTATATTCCCCTTGGAATCGACGGTATAGCCGAAACTGGAAGAGCTACTTCCTTGACTTTGCGTTTCTACCGGAAAATTGAAAAGATTCGAAAGCCTCATATCCTGGCTACTCACCAAAATAGACAACTTGTCTTTCGGCATAATCTTGATTTCCGTGGAAGCGACAAGCGCCAACTCACTTTCTCCGGGGCGCAAGTCCTGGAAATAGGTGATTTCCTTGGAGGTGGAACAGGCACCTAACAAGAAAACAGATGCCGCCACCATAAACAATTTACAAAATTTCATATCTGTTGTTATAACTATAGTTTTTTGCGGAGTTGAATGATTCTATGTGTAAGCCATATATTTGCCACCGTCCATATCGTGACATCCGCAACCAGCAGCAAGGTTATTCCCAAGTACATGGACAGCCAAAGGTTACACAAGGTAAACAGGACCGAAAAGGATATGATTGTTACCATGGCGGTACGTTGACGCATACCAATGGCAAGCAACTTATGGTGGATATGGTTCTTGTCGGGCAGGAACGGATTTTTCCCGTTGCGGACTCTGTGCAGATAGACCCTCACGACATCAAGGCATGGAATAAACAGTGGTGAATATGCGAGGACAAGCAAATTCGGGAAATTGTCCGGAACATCTGTCGGCGGACATTGAAGGATTTTCAAGCTCAATACGCAAAGTATCATGCCGATGGTTAGGCTGCCGGTGTCACCCATGAATATTTTTTTCTGTTTGGTGGCGTCACCGAACACATTATAGTAGAAGAAGGGTACAAGCACCCCGAGCATGGCGAATGAAAGCACCGCATAGATGTATTCTTGCAATATGAAGAAAATCGTTCCGTAGAAGAATGTCGCCACGCTGCAAAGTCCGGATGCCAATCCGTCTATGCCGTCTATCAGGTTGATGGAATTGATGATATAGACGATGACGAGTATGGTGAGAGGATAGCCGAACCATTCCGGAAGCTCCTGGATTCCGAACAGGCCATGCAGGTCGTTTATCCACATTCCCCCGGCTATTATCATCAACCCGCACATAATCTGTACGGCAAATTTGGCTTTATAGCGTATGCCTATCAAGTCATCTGCCATCCCCACCAGATACAATAGTATGACACAGCAAAAGCTGAATGCCAAGGAACGGCTTTCCACGGACACCTCGTCAAACATAGAACCATAGCCCAATAATTGGCACATACCCAACATGAGTGCTATGAAAAAAAATGCGACAGGTTTGAAGGCGATACCGCCCAATCTTGGCACTATCCCCTGATGGATTTTCCGTTCATCAGGCTGGTCGAACAATCGTTTGCGGAAGGATATGAGCAATATTTGCGGAATGAGCAGGCCGGTACAAAGCACACATATTCCGAATACCGCGAAAGAATTGACCATCCAAAAAATGGTGGTTGCGGACAAGCCGGAAAAACAGTCGGTAATCATTGTCATATAAATTGTATGTATTCGGGGTTAACTTCTACGCCTGCCGCAAAGAGATCCTGCAATTTTATCATAAGGCGTTTCACTTTGGAACCTCGGGTGGTAATCAGGTTTCCTTCATAGCCATCGAGCGGACCGCCTACGATACGGATTTTACGCCCATACATTTGGGGAGTGATTTCTTCCGGCAGATAATATTTGGTGTCATTGGAGGAACTGACCGCGATGATGAAACGTTCCATCTCATCATCAGGAACCGTCATCGGTGTACGGCCGCAATTTCGCATGAAGCGATATTGCAAGGTATTTGGTTCATCCGACATTTCGAGTGATGCGACAGTCATGCAAGGCATAGAGCCTTAGC
>ERZ840057.209-NODE-209-length-65240-cov-29.830237_pt1 | contig 65240 bp, 62 predicted proteins | sample MGYA00519907_ERZ840057 | MGnify/ENA primary metagenome ERZ840057 (study PRJEB31850, sample SAMEA3708862) | human gut metagenome | biome: human gut; feature: human-associated habitat; material: faeces | place: China | collected 2014 ...
CTGGCGGTCTATCTCTTGTTTTCGGTTGCTTGCTTCCTTACCGTACATGAGCATTTGTCTAGGGTTTCTCGTATATTTCTTAGGACTTCGCTCGTGATCGGCGCGTATATGTCGAAGGTCTTGCTTGAGTAATAGGGCGTGGTTTTGTGGTCGCTGAAGCGGAAGCTGTAGTACATGCCGTCTTTTCTTCGGATGAGGGCGTAGGCGGAGGCGTATTGGCGGCCGCAATAGAGGAGTTCGAGTTTTTCGTCTTCGTATAGGATGGTTTGTAATTTTTCTTCGATTTCCTGGCGTTTGGCGATAAGTTCTTTTTGTGCGGTTTTCATGATGGGCTCTCCTTTCGTTTGACAGTGGTTCATCGGTCTGGTTTGCTATCTTCATTATAAGGTAAAGGATGACAGAAACTGTCGAGAGGAGGGAGAGGGAAAAATTTTCTTTGAGAGGAAGTTTTGTAGTTTTGGCGTTCACCGCTTTTCTTGATTTCCCGCATCAAAAAAGGACTCTTGCGAGTCCCTTTTCTATTTCAATTTATCTTTTATTCTCCCCAGAATTTATCTGCGTAGTCGCGGATGAGTCTGACTTTGGCCCATTGTTCTTCTTCAGTGAGGGCGTTGCCTTCTTCGGTGGAGGCGAAGCCGCACTGGGGGCTCAGGCAGAGCTGGTCTTTGGGGACGTACTGGGAGGCTTCTTCTACGCGTGCCTTGACGTCTTCAAATTTCTCGAGCTGCGGGAATTTGGAGGTGATGAGGCCGAGGGCGACCTGCTGTTTCTGGATGTGCTTCAGCGGTTCGAAGCCGCCTGCGCGGTCGGAGTCGTATTCAAGGAAGAATCCGTCGATGTTGCAGTGGCCGAAGAGGATTTCAGCGACCGGATCGTATCCGCCGGAGGAGAACCAGGTGGATCTGAAGTTGCCGCGGCAGATGTGCATGGTGATTTTCATGTCAGCTGGTTTGGCTTCGAGGGCGAGGTTGATCATTTTCACGTAGTTCTTTTCGATCTTGTCGAGGTCGAGCCCTCTTGCTTCGTAGGCTTTTCTCTTGTCAGGATCGCAGAATTCGCCCCAGGAGGTGTCGTCGAACTGGAGGTAGCGGCAGCCTGTTTTGTAGAAGGTGCGGATAGTTTCCTGGTAAGCGAGGGCGATGTCTCTGTAGAGGTCGTCTTCGTTCTTGTAAAGGTCGATCGGCTGGTAGTTTTCTTCACGGACGCAGCAGATGAGGTGGAGCATGCTCGGGGACGGGATGGTCATCTTGGCCATGGTGTCTCCTGCGACGCTCTTCAGATATTCGAAGTCTTTGACGAAGGGGTGATCGCCGAAGCCGATTTTGCCGGTGATTTTCACGGTAGCGGCTTTGGGTTGGTGGCCTTTGAAATGGACGGACCATTCTTCGGCCTTGACCTTTTCTACTCCTTCAAGGTTTTCAAGAAAGTCCAGATGCCAGTAAGTGCGGCGGAATTCTCCGTCGGTCACGGCATGGAGACCATTTTCGATTTCCTTGGCGACAAGTTTCTTGATTTCTTCGTCTTCGATTTGGCGAAGTTCGGAAGCTGTGATTTTGCCTGCTTCCAGATTGCGGCGCGCTTCATGAATGACTTGTGGACGCAGGAAGCTTCCTACGACGTCATTGCGGAACGGCGGTACGTTTCTTGTTCCCATATGGACACATCCTCTCAGTACTCGGAATCTATTGATTCGAAAAACGGCAGATCGCGGGATTTCCCGCTGCCGGGTAATTCAAGTATAGCATTGAATGAGGATGGCTCTCAAGGAAATAGGGGGTATTCAAGGTTGGCATTTTCGCAATCTATTATGATTTTTATCGAAATAGAAACGATGCGTTTTCCTGACAGGGAAGTGACCGGATATAGAAATTGACCATAAGTCATTGCAAGACAAATGCTTTTTTAGTATACTGTAAGAAATAGTATGCTTAGTGACAGTGAGGAGGCATCATGGCTTTAACGAAGAAGGCGGAAAAGACGCGTTCAAGGCTCTTGGAATCCGCAAGACGGCTGATTAGTGAGAGAGGATTTGACCACGTGTCTGTAGAGGATATCACAAAAGACAGCGGCGTGGCGAAGGGTACATTCTACCACTATTTCGAATGCAAGGAAGAGGTCGTGGCGGAGCTTTCCTTCCAGTCAATCCAGACCATCATCAAGAAGGCGATCGATTATGACGGAGACGTCAGGGAACGCTGCCTTTACTACTTCATCGAGCTTTACAAGGATGCTTCCTGGTCGGGCGTGCGCCTGGTGCGCCAGTGGATGAAGGAAACGATGGAGGCGGAAACGCCGGATTCCCGGACGAGGGAATGCCTCGACGGCATCCGCAATACGGTCATGGATATCTTCGTGACCGGCCTTGGCAAGGGAAAAGGCGAGCTCCGTGCAGATGCCCCGCTCGATATGCTCTCCAAACTGCTGATGAGCCATTTCTTCGGCGCCCTCACGATCTGGTGCATGATGAATGGCGAATGGGACATCGTGGCTGATGCCGATGTCTATGCGAAGACGGATATAGACAACCTTCTCGGTGCTTATATTGAAGAATAAACAATTGAAAACAGACCCTGCTCTGGTGGAAACTCCAGAAACAGGGTCCGTTTTCGTTTTTGAAAGGTAGTTTGGAAAAAGAGTGATACGGAGAGACAGGAAATGTGGGAGCACCTGTCTCTCCAGGTCCGGCGTTCGGGAGTCCGGACCATAGGATGGATCCAGCCAGTTGATTCTTTCGGCCGTGTCCTGGGCGTGGGCGCGCCGGACAATTGGGAAGGCTCCTGCCTGCGGAAGGTGGTGCTGGCAGAAGTTAACGGCCTTCAAAACATTTGGCTGTGGAATGTATCAGCGAAAGAGAAGCGACCTGCGATATGGCGCCGCAGGCAGGTTCCAGGGAGGTGCTCCGGGGTATTCCGGATGATGCCTTATTTCCTTTTAGGCTCCTTTGCTTTCGCCTGGCTATAATATACATGGAATTTTTTTCATGAAGTATAATAGATTTTAAAGTTTTTATGAAGTTTGAAATGGGTGTCAGACGCAGGAAGAATAGACATGAAAAAAGCCGTAAAAGACGGGATTTTTTGTCTCTTTACGGTTTCTTTTCATGAATTGGATGGTAGTGGAAATTCATGCGCTTTCTGCCCTTTTCTTATGAGCCAGATTCTGCGATTTCGCGCCCGTTTTTTTCTCCGTGTAGGTCATGAATTTTTCAGACGCCCAGGCGGTGAGGTAGCCGATTGCGGCGCCTCCGATGACGTCGCTGGGGTAGTGGACGCCAAGGTAAAGCCTCGAGAAGGCGATGAGCGTGGCGAGGATGAGCGCAGGAATGCTGAATTTCTTCGGCATGTAATGGTAGAGGACGAAAGCAGCGGCAAAGGAAGCAGAGGAATGGCCGGATGGGAACGACCAGTCCGTCGGCTCATGGATGAGCGGCTGCAGATCCGGATACGTGTCAAAGGGGCGGGCCCTTTTGAAAATATGCTTCAGGATGCCGTTCGTCAGGATGAGGTTCATTGCCAGGGATAGAAAAGTGGCATACCCGACCTTCCTGTATTTCTTCGTGCAGATGAGGACGATGGCGAGAGCCAGCCAGATGAAGCCCGCATTTCCCAGATCCGTCATGGATTCCAGGAAATCCGTCAGCTTCGGAGTGCGCATGAAGTCCTGAATCAGGTAAAGCGCGCCTATTTCAAAGTTATCAAAAGCGAACATCTGCCATCACCTCGTTTCGTCATTTTAAGTATATCATGAGGTGCTTTCTGAAAATCTAATAAACGATAAAATTTTGTTTAAATATGGGAGGGGTTTCCTGCATTGAAAAAAGGAGCTGTGAAGGTATCGCTTTCTTTCACAGTTCCTTTTTTCGGAGGGGTTGGAATTAATCATCTATGCGATAAAATGGTCACGCATTCTCGGCAGATTTCCTGCCGGGGCGTTTGGCCATGATGGCGGTGACTTTGGTTCCTGTGTCTTTGCCGAAGAAGCCGGTGATCTTTTCAGAGAGCCATGCGGAGAAGTATCCGACGAATACGCCGGCGAAGACGTCGGTGGGATAGTGGACGCCGAGGTAAAGTCTCGAGAAGGAGATGAGCGCGGCGAGAACGAACATAACAATGCTGAATTTCTTCGGCAGGTAATGGTAGAGGACGAAAGCAGCAGCGAAGGACGCTGATGCATGGCCGGACGGGAAGGACCAGTCGGCCGGGCGGTGGATCAGGACCTGAAGGCCGCCGTAGGTGTCAAAGGGGCGGGGACGCTGGACCAGGTGCTTCAGGATGCCGTTGGCAAGAATGACATTGATGACAAGCGCGAGCATCGTCGTAAGTCCTGCTTTTCTGCATTTCCTGATGGTCATCAGAAGGACGGCAAGGGCGATCCAGACATAGCCGTTATTCCCCAGGTCAGTCATGAATTCCAGAAAGCTCGTCAGAATCGGCGAGCGGAGGGAGTCCTGGATCAGGTACAGGACTCCTATATCAAAATTGTTCAGTGCAAATATGGTAATCACCTCGATGAAATAAAGATACCATGAGGTGATTGACTCAATGCAAACAATTCCTAAAATTTTCTTTAATTCAGGCAAAGAAATGTTTAAGCGGGGCGGATGATGATATCCTGAGAGGATTCGTCCTGTTTTCGATACGTATGATTACGTATATAATAAAGAAATGGTGCGATGGAGGGATTCTCATGAAATATGTTTATCCAGCTGTTTTTCATGCTGAACCGGAGGGCGGGTATACGATTTCCTTTCCGGATATAGAGGGCTGTCTTTCTCAGGGAGAAACGATTCAGGAATGCTGCGAGATGGCAGAAGATGCACTGACATTGATGCTCTGGGATATGGAAGAAAATCACATTTCAGCACCGTCTCCGACGCCAATCAATGAGGTGCATAAAGAAAACAAAGATGATATCGTCACTTTGGTCAAAGCGGATACACTGGCGTATCGGAGAAAGTACGATACAAAAGCCATCAAGAAGACGCTGAGCATCCCGCAGTGGCTTGATACGATGGCGCAGGAAAAAGGCGTCAATTTCTCAAATGTCCTCCAGCAGGCACTGATTAAAGAATTGAATATCCGGTAAGGCGAAGGATACTAAAAAAGCACCGCTGTATGGCTCATTCCAAGTCATGCAGCGGTGTTCTTTTACTCTATTTTGTTTCGTTCACTTAATTTTCATCATTAAGAGCTTTAGTCATATCACCTTGCAGATCTGTACAAATATTATTTGTGCCATCACCATCAAGGATATATTGTTTCATATCGATGCCTTCCGGCTGTTTATGTGCGGGATTGGGAATCGGTATATAGATCTCGTGACCATGCCATTTTTTCCCCGTAGGCTTTGCTCCCAGGTATCCTCTTGATAAGGCAATTTTTTCCGGCGTTTTCTCAAAGTTTCTGGATAATGCGAAGCCCCATTTCATGGAATTAAATTTCTTATAGAGCGGTACCCAAAAAGCGCCCAGCATCTCCGTATAGCGGGACATGGAAATGTCTCCGATATCCAGGAGTTCTCGCCAGCCGAAGTCATAGAGGAGTATGGCTGTCTCCTTCTTGGCATCAGAGTCGTTGCCGCAGTAGAAAGCAGTAAAGGGAGCATAGTCAGAGTCATTATCATCATAATTGAAATCCATCATGGAGCTGCCGATGTAGTTCAGGGTTTTTACCACTCTGGTCTCTGGGAGAAATTTCTGGATTTCTTCGCCAAGGCTTGTGTTTTCGCTGTACTTAGGATCAAGGGAAATATGGCCGTCTTCATAGTGGAATGGATTCGAAGTGTCAATCAGAATTTTTCCATTGAGGTGATCTTTTCCTGCCAGTTCCAGTGCTTCGATAGCATGAATTCCCTGCGTGCAGTTGAAGACGCGTTCCCCGAATTTGGCAGCATCTTCAAATGTTCCGTAATAGGCATGGCTGCCATGTTCTTCAGCCCATTTCTGCGCTTTTTCGCTCGATGCACTTCTGGCACCCATCATGACTTCATGGCCGAGGTCGATTAATTTGCTTGCGATGACATGTCCCACATCGCCTGTCCCCGATACTCCGTACTTCATTTCCTTCATCCCTTCTTCATCAACGTATGATTATCTTTAAGAAGGATTCATCTGTGTCATGCATTTTTCCTTCTTATCCTAATTATAACTTTTAGTGTGACAATAATAGACTTTGTCAAAAGGAAATGTAAAGAAATCTGATAATTTCTTCCATCAAAAAGGACTGTGATAAATGATTATCCATTTACCACAGCCCTTTTCATTTTTCTTACCATCCGCTCTTTTTCCAGAAGGAAGGGATGAAGATGGCAAGGAGTGTGACGGATTCGAGTCTGCCGAAGAGCATGGAGAGGCAGACGACGAATTTGCTGAAATCGGGGAGTGCCGAGTAGGTACAGGTGGCTCCGAACTGGCCGAAGGCCGGGCCTGCGTTGGACATGGTGGAGAAGGAGACTCCGATGGCGTCCATGAAGGCGACTCCGTCCATCATCATGCATGCGGCCCAGAGTGTGGAGAGGGCCATGTAGATGAAGAAGAAGCAGAGGACGCGGAATATGGTGTCCTGGGAGTATCTTTCGTGGGATACGGTGACGTGGAGGACGGCTCTCGGGTGGATGTGGAGCTTCAGAATCGAGGTGAAGCTCTTCACGAGGAGGATGAGGCGGATGACTTTCAGGCCGCCTGCGGTAGAACCTCCGCAACCGCCCACGATGATAATGAGCAGGATGATGAATTTCGCAAAGGACGGCCACTGGTCGAAGTCCGCAGAGACGAAACCTGTCGTCGAGGAGAGGGAGGCGGACTGGAAGAAGGTCTCACGGAGTGCTTCCACGAATCCGTAATTTCCCTGAAGGACTAAGGAAATCGTCATAAGGACCGTCGCTGCCAGGACGATGCCGATGTAGGTGCGGAATTCCATATCGCCGGTAATGGCGGAAAGGCCGCGTTTCCTTGCTTCGACGTAAATCCCGAAGTTGGCGCTCGAGATGATCATGAAGAAAGCGATGACGAGCTCAAGGACGGGGTTGTTATAGTAGGCGATGCTGGCGTCCTTCGTGGAGAAGCCGCCGGTCGCAATCGTCGAGAACGACGTGTCTATCGCATCAAGGAAGGTGAGGCCGCAGAGCATGTAGGCCGCGGCGGCAGCAATCGTGAAAATGAGGTAGACGGTGAAGAGGGCAGAGGCTGTCTCCTTGATCCTTGGAAGGGCTTTCGAGGAGGTGGGGCCGGTGCTTTCCGCATTGACCATCTTCGCACTGCCGCGCCCGATCTGCGGGAAGATGGCGACGAAGATGACGATGATGCCGAGGCCTCCCAGCCAGTGCGTCATGGCGCGGAAGAAGAGGATGCTCTGCGGGACAGCGCCAAGGTCGTCGATGACGGTCGCGCCGGTGCCGGTGAGGCCGGAGATGCTTTCGACGAGGCTGTCCAGGGGCCCCAGTGTTCCGCTGAATATATAAGGCAGCGCGAAGAGGAGCGAGACGAAGAGCCAGGAGAGCGCGGTGATGGCCGTGCCTTCTCTGGGCGTCAGGCTGTTTTCCTGCGCGACGCCTCTTTTTTTGAGAACCACGCTTGCAAGACCCGCGACGGCCATGGAGAAGATGAAGGCGAGGATCGGGCCTCCCATGATGAGGGAAATGGCCAGAGGCAGCGCCATCATAGCCCCGCTGACGAGCATGATGCGGGAAAGCATGGTGTAAATGACTTTAAGATTCATTGCTTAATCCCCGCCTTTGAAGAAGGAAAGGACGTCGGAGGCCTGGTCGGCTTCGACGATGACGATGGCCCTGTCTCCGGCATGGAGGGCAGAGCGGCCGTCAGGGATGAAGGCTTTGCCGTCACGGACGTACGTGCCGATGAGGCAGCCCTTCGGAAGATCGACGTCCATCAGGCGGCGTCCGTCGAGCGGAGAGCCTTCCTGCACGATGACTTCGACAGCCTGGACGCACGCACCTTCGAGGAGGCTGACGCGTTCGATGGAACCGCTTCGTACGAAGGAGAGGACTTCGCCGGCAGCCAGAAGCCTGGTCGCAAGGACGATGTCGACGCCGACCTGCTGCATGAGGGCGACGTACTCGGTGCGGACGACGCGGACGATGGTCTGGCGGGCGCCGAGGTGCTTGGCCAGGAGCGCCATCATCATATTCAGGCGTTCGTCGCTTGTGATACAGATGACGATATCCGCATCCTCAACGCCTTCCTGCTTCAGAAGATCGATGTCGGTCCCGTCGCCGTAAAGGACGATGCCCTTCTTCAGGCGGGAAGCGACGAGGCGGCAGTGGTCCCTGTCGTTATCGATGACTTTGACGGAAATGCCCTGTTCTTCCAGCATGGGGGCGAGAATCTGCCCCGTGCGGCCGGCCCCGATGATGAGAGCGCGGCGGATGCGGTGCTGGTAATTGGCGGCCCCGACATTCTGCGGAAGCTCGGCGACAGTTTCCGGATTTCCCAGGAAATAGACGTTATCGAGCGGCAGCAGCACGTCATTGCCGTGAGGGATGATCATCCTGTGATCGCGGAAAATCATAGCGATCAGGACAGACTGCGGCAGGCGCAGATCCTTCAGCGGGATATGGAGAAGCGGGGAACGCGGTCCCAGTTTCGTTTCCATGAGGCGTACCTTGCCTTCTGCGAAGTCTTCGACATTCAGTGCCGAAGGCGTCATCAGGATGCGGTTGATTTCACGCGCGGTGATGAGCTCAGGACTTAAGAGAAGGTCGATGTCGAAATTTTCTCTGATGTAGGACGGCGGTTCGGCAAGGAACTTCGGGTCCCTGATACGCGCGATGGTATGGGGGATGCCGTTCTTCTTGGCGAGGATGCAGGCGATGATGTTCACTTCATCGATGGCGGTGACGGCGACGACGATATCCGTGCCTTTCATATCTTCGTCACGCATGAAAGACGGGCTCGTGCCGTCGGCATGGATCGTCAGTACGTCCAGCGCGTCGCGGATCGCATCCAGCTTCGATTCATCCGAATCGACGACGACGACGTCATACTGCTCGTTGGAAAGAAATTCCGCGATAATATAGCCCAGATGCCCCGCTCCGATAATAGCGATACGCATATAATTTGACTCCTTATGGCAGCCATTTGGCTTGCTTTCTTATGGGAAAATGGAGGAGAAATTCCCCTCGGACATTACTCCTCATTATACTACGCTCATACAATACCCTGCTACAAGGTATGATAAACGGGCAGGAAAAATCCCCGTCGTGCGGGCGGCGGGGATTTTCCGGACTCTCCTTGGGTAAGAGTCCTATTTTGAATTGCCGGCGGATGGAGGGGATTTTTCCTTACTGTGTCACTACGATTCATTCAAGAGGCATATTTTCATACTACGATCAAATGAAAAAAATCTTGAGAAGAACGAAAGCAGTGAAAACAATTAGAAGTACCGCAAATATTGGGGTATATGTGCAGACATTAGTAAGGGTCCGCCGGCTAAGTGCAGGAGACAGAGGGCTCTGCCTTTGCCCCTATCCACAGTATAGGCAGAATCAAAAACTGAGTCAAATGCAAAAAAGAAATAATGTTCTACATATTGAAAACATTTAATCATAGGTGCAGGAGAGACTGCGGAAGAGAAAACAGGGGAAAGCGGCGAAAATACCCTGCTCCACAGGAGCGCGGCAGTCCCTAAATAAATGGGAAGGGGCATCGAATTTGACGATTCCGCAAATGCGCGGGGGCCGTATTTCGTGACACTTTTTTGGAAAGGAAATTTTTCATCCCTTTGCGGGTTTTTCAAAAATTGTTTCCGTGCTACAATGATAAGACAAAACGAAAGGAGGGAGATCATGGCAAATTTATCCAGTCACGGCGTGCTGCTCGTCGCCGCAGGTTCCATTCTCTGGGGTTCCAGCGGCATCGCAGGGCAGTACATTCTGCAGGGGCAGGGCATATCTCCGGAGTGGCTGACATTCTTCCGCCTCTTCGTTGCCGGATCGCTCCTCCTTCTTATTTCCCATCTGATGGGGAAGGGCATTGTTTCCGTCTGGAAAAGTTCAGCCGAAAGGCTGCGGCTCATCATCTTCGGATGCCTCGGCATGCTGGGGACGCAGTATTGCTACTTCGCCTGCATCAAGGTCAGCAACGCGGCGGTCGCGACGGTTCTCGAATACATCATGCCGGTCCTCATCATCATGTGGTACTGCATGCGTGAAAAACGGCTTCCGCGGGGGAAGGAAGTCTTCTGTGCCGTTTTCGCCATCGTCGGTACGGTCCTCATCGCGACAGCCGGAGACCTGACGTCTCTGGCGCTTCCTCCCGAGGCGCTCTTCTGGGGCCTCCTTTCCGCCTTTGCCTGCGCGCTTTACACGATTTCCCCGGTCGGCCTCATCCTGAAATACAGCGCGCCCGTCGTCGTCGGCTGGGGCATGTTCCTCGGATCCCTTGTCCTCATGCCCGTGACGCTTATGACCACCTTCACCGGCGTCGTCGATACGAACACGCTTCTGGCATTTGCCTACGTCGTCGTTTTCGGTACCATCCTATCCTTCGTCTTCTACCTGGGCGGCGTTGCCTACGTCTCTCCGTCAAGAGGAAGCATCATCTCGGCGCTCGAACCAGTTTCCTCCGTCATCTTTTCCTTCCTCCTCTTCAGCATGACATTTGGCATGTACGAACTGACAGGCATGGCACTCATCATCATCGCGACCGTCGTTGCCGGCATCAAGTAGAGCTCTGAAACTATCTTCCTGGTTTCGGGCTCTTTTTTCATGCAGGAATGAGTCAAACAGGAGGTTATCAATTTCTTAAAAAATAAGGGGAAAATATAGAAATAAACTAAGAGCAGCCGGCGCTTTTCCGTGCTATGATTAAGATGACATAGAGTGCAATCGAGATGCGACAAGCGCATTTCAGAAGGAGGCAGTGCGATGTACGGAGCAGCTTTGGGCGATATGATCGGCGCGCCTTATGAGTTCGACAGGGGTGAAAAGACGAAGGATTTCCCGCTTTTTACTGCGGAGTCGACCTACACCGATGATACCGTCATGACAGTCGCTGTGGCGGAAGCCCTGATGGATTCAGAAGGAGAAAGCGACAAGGAGATCCAGAAATGCATCGCCGAGACGATGCTGCGCTGGGGCAGGAAATACCCCAAGGCAGGCTACAGCGCGCAGTACCTCCGCTGGCTCTTCAAGGATCACAAGCCCCTCGACGTCGATACTGTCGATGCGGCTATGAGCATTTCCTGCATCGGCTGGCTCTACGACACGATCGACGAGACAAGAAAAATGGCACGCCTCTCCGCCATGACGACGCACGTCAATCCGGACAGCATCCGAGGCGCCGACGCCGTCGCCTCCGTCGTCTACATGGCAAGAACAGGCTCGACGAAAGAGGAAATCAAGGACTACGTCCAGAGGATCTTCGGCTATGACCTGAGCCGCAGCTGCGCAGAAATCCGCAAGACCTACGAACATCAGGAATCCTGCAAGGAAACGGTTCCTCAAGCCATCACTGCCTTCCTCGAATCCAAAAATTTTGAAGACGCCCTCCGCACCGTCATTTTCTTAGGCGGCAATACCGACTCCAGCGGAGCGATGACAGGCGCCATGGCATCGGCCTACTACATCATTCCCGTCGACCTCATAGCCGAATGCCGCCACCGCCTACCTGAAGACATGCTCGAAGTCGTCGACCGCTTCGAGACGTTGCTGGCACAGAAACGAAGGAAATCCGCCGGGCATGGCAGGGCTTTCCAAAAAATTACAAGATACCTCGACGACCTCGACCGCCTGGGCGTAGGCACATGGGCTATCACGGCCAGAAAGAAAGACGAGGATGCGGAAATCGAAGCATCCTACTCCGCTGCCGGCCAGAGCTTCATGAGGACCATTGAAGATTTCAAAGCTGCTCATCCTGAACTGAAACTCGATGACTTCCGCGATATCCTCTGGGAATCCCACATTACATGGAGCGCGAAATCCATGAGCGAAGCCGAAGTCGGAAACCTCGACTCCCGTACCATCATGGCCCTTCTCGTCGCGGCCGTGGAAGCAGAGAAATCCTACGGAGGAAGCCTCACCGAATTCATGCGGAACGGCTCCGTCCGCCGCTGGCTCATCCGTCTCAAGAAACTCGATGACGACGGCCTCGGCGAAATCCAGGCGCCGAGAATCATCCCCGAAAAGGAAATGGCAAGCCACGTCAACCATAAAGTATGCCTCTACCTCTGGACAGGCGAAGACATCGCCGGCTTCTTCGGCGCTTACGTCAGCACGGAAGAAAGAGTAGGAAAGGGCGCCATCCTCTTCCGTCAGGACGGCCACGCAGGATACAGAGAAATTCGAGAAGACACCATAAAAAGAATTGAAGATTTGGAAGTGTAGGGAATATTAAAAAGAGGCTGCAGGAATGTGCAATCATTTCTGCAGCCTCTTTTTGCGGTGGGATAAGATTAAAAGAATATCTAATGCAAGTGTACGGAGTCATAGGAAAGCAGAAAACCATACAACCAGCCTTCGGCTGTCAATAATCAACCCTATCCACCGCACGCGGTTCCCTTTCCCCGTCTGGGAAGGCAAGTGTTAGCGGCGCTCTCGAGAATGCATGCTCCTCGGCAGTCTCACCACGGTGAGTCTTCGGGGTCGGTGCTGGTGTATTCGTTGAGGGAGGCGATGGTTTCCATTTCCTTTTCTGTCAGCGCAAAGTCCCAGATGTCCATGTTGCTCTGGATGTGGGCGGGGTTCCTGCCTTTGGGGATGGTGATGAAACCTTTCTGGATTTCCCAGCGGAGGGTGACCTGCGCGGCGGTTTTTCCGTGGGCTTTGGCGATTTCTTCAAGGACGGGATCTTTGGCGGCTCTTCCTTCGGCCAAAGGGGAATAGCATTCGATGGCGATGTTTCTTTCACCGTCTGCTTTGACGTTCCCGATCTGCTGGCGGTAGGGATAGAGCTCGATCTGATTGACGACGGGCGGAAGATGGCCGTGGATGAGGAGGTCGTCGATCTGGCGCGGGTTGAAATTCGATACGCCGAGGTGCTTGATGAGGCCTTTGGCTGCGTATTCTTCTAGGACGTCCCATGTTTCTCTGTGATACTTTTCGTTCGCTGCCGGCCAGTGGAGGAGCATGAGGTCGATCCAGCCGATGTCGAGCCTTTCAAGGCTCTTTTCAATCCACTGGCTCTGCGGGCGCTGGCTCATTTCACTTGGCGTGATCTTCGTTGTGACGAAGAGGGATTCCCTGTCGATGCCGCTCTTCCGGATGCCGCGGCCGACGGCTTCTTCATTGCCATACATGGATGCGGTGTCAATGAGACGGTAGCCTGCTTTGATGGCTGTATCCACCGCATCCTCAGCATCATCCCTGAGTGTCCATGTGCCAAAACCAAGCTGCGGGATCATCCCGCCGTCTGAAAGTGTGATGTAAGGTACCTTTGATTCGTTCATGAGAGCCTCCTTCAGTAGTCTTTTCCTTTATTATGAAAAGTGAAAGCAGACTTCAGTCAAGAGGAAAAGGGACTGTAAAAATGGATGCCTTTGACCTTCTCTTCCAGAGCAAGGTCAAAGGCATACTTCCCCGTCTGGGAAGGCGAGTATTTCGCCTCGCTCGCAGGATCATCCTCCCTGCATCAAAAAAGGATGTACATTTTGTCGTGTACATCCTTCATTTTTATTTCTGGTCGACTTTGGGTGGTGTTTGTTCGCCTTTGTAGGGATGGGCTTCTGCGTCCATTTCGAACTGCCACATGCGGGTGGGGACGACGTCGCCTTTTTCGTCGCAGGTGTAGCGGATGGACTGGGGGATATTGCGGCCGGCGGCGAGGGGGCTGGTGAAGCCTCTTCCGATGACGTCGGTGGTGTTCATGAGGAAGACGAAGGCGTGCGGGTCGATGTCTTCTACGAGGTGGCGGACGCGGGTGACCTGGGTGAGGTCGACGATGGCGAAGATAATTTTCTTGTCAGCGCCGGAGAAAGCGCCCTGGCCGTAGAGGAGGGTCGCGCCGTGGTGGATGGTGCGCAGGATGGCATCAGAGATTTCAAGCGGCTTGTCGGAGACGATGAAGGCTGCTTTTCTCTGGGCAAAACCAAGGACGAGACGGCTGGCGAGGTTCGCATTGATGTACATGCCGATCAGGGTGCAGATGGCTGGTTCCAGAGCGAAGATCCATGCACTGGCCATGACGATGATGAAGTTCAGTGCGAAGACGACGTAGCCGATTTCCAGGTTGTAGTACTTCTTGATGATGGCACCGATGACGTCGAGGCCGCCGGTGTTGCTGTTGTAACGGTAAAGGATACCCATGGCGACGCCCAGGACGACACCGCCGGAGATGGCAGCGACGATCGGGTCCTTGACGACGTGGTAGTCAGCCAGGAAGGCCGTGAGGTCGATGAAAAGGGAAAGGAGAACGGTCCCGAGGATCGTGATGATGGTGTAAAATTTCCCCATGAATTTCAGGGAAAGACCGAGGATTGGGAGGTTCAGGACAAGGTTCGTGACGCCGATCGGAATGCCGGTCAGGTAGTATACAATCATGGCGATACCTGTCAGCCCGCCAGCCAGGAACTGGTGCGGGACGAAGAAGGCATTGACGCCGACGGAATAAATGAAAGTGCCTAGGATCGTAATCGCTATAATGAAAGCCAGACGTTTCCAGAAGAGCGGTGTGCGGTATTCGGACATCGAAAGAGATGCCATTTTGGTTCCTTTCTGCAGGGCGCAAGAAACGCGGGCCATAGTCAACAAAGCAGCCCGCGGAATTACATTCATCTCATTATATCAGAAGATGTCAAGCATGGTAATTTTATTTGGCGCAGGATGCATGGAAATAAGGAAATCGGGCAAAAGTGCGGGATTTCCGGTTGCCTCATTGGTGGTTCCATAGGAAAAAGCCCCCGATGTAGGCTTTTCCGTGAGCATTTATTCTTTTGCTGTGACTTCTTTGACCCAGGCGATGAAGTTGCCGGTCGAATTGCCGGTGAGTTCTGCCATGGTGTGCTTCTGGTTCCAGACGGTCGTGAAGAGGACGTCCTTCACGTCTTTTCTCTGCTTCAGGCCGAGGTAAAGGTTGAGCTCGGTATTGAGAGCGGTGTCACCCTGGAAGAGGCCGGTATTGATACGCCAGTGGTTGGCAAGGACGGACGGCTTTTCTTCATCGTTCGGAACGAGGATAAATGTCATCGGATCGTACATGATCTGGCGGATGATGGAGGGGACGCCGAGGCTGTCGACATTGTCCATTTCGTCATAGTAAGATTTCCTGATGTTGTCATTGTAGTCCGCGTAAGCGCTGTAGCGGTCCTTGTTGTGTTCCATGAGCCAGGACATGCCGCCGTCGAAGTGCATGGCGCTGACCTTGCCATTGCCGAAGAGGAGGTTTTCTGCCTGGGAGAGCGTGGTGCTGTCGAAGGCGCCGATGCCTTTGGATGCTTTCTTGAGGCGGGACGTGAAGGCGCCGATGGATGTGATCTTTGCCGTATTCGTCTTGGCGTCATAGGTGATCCACGGGTCGTCGCCGTTCAGGCTGTCGATGTAGTCCTGCGGGGTCTGGTAGGTATGAGGCTCGGTCGGTGTGTCCTTCGGGAAAGGCTTGCCGCCAGGGACCATGGAGGTCGGGCGCTGCTGCGGGCCCTGTCCCGGGAAGCCGCCGTCCATATGGAAATCGCTGCCTCCCAAGGTGAGCGGGAATTTGTTGTCCGAGAGGAAATGGTTGAGCGATGTTTCAATGACACCTCTCATGTAGTCATAGTATGTGCCGCTCGCATTGATGCCGTTTCCGTCCCAGCCCTGCGAAAGGGTGAGCAGATTTCCATTTTCATCCTTGAGCTGCATGTTGTTCAGGTAAGCGGCATAATTTCTTGCCATGTCCTGAGAAATCGCGCGGGTCCATGTGCCGTAGGCTCTCTCGCCGTCGTTCGCATACTGGCCCATCATCCATTCATAGGAGAAATCGGCCTGCGTAAGGTTCGTGATCGGGCACCATGCCTGCGCGCCGTCGATGGCATCGCTCAAAGGCTTTCCCTTTGCATCGGTCATGAGTGCGCCGATGGAGGAAAGGTACGGTCCGAAGAAATCACTGTCGCCGGTCGCGCCCATGAGTGCACTCTGCGCGCCGCCGCCGCTGTGGCCGAAGGTGAAGATGCGGTTCTTGCTGCCCGGGATGAGACTGTCATTGTAGCGGAGGTAGCGGACAGCGGCCTTCAGGTCCGTGACGCCCCAGGGAGCGCCGCCGACGAATTCCGTACCGTCCGGGTTCGTGCCGTTTTCTCTTCCGCGGCATCCTGCAAAGACATAGACGAAGCCTTCGGAGAGGTACGTATTGAGACCGTTAGGATAGTAAGCGGACGGCGCTTTCTGCGCGGCGTATCCGCCCGTATTGACCGGCATGACGATCGGTGCAGTCTTAGCTGTGTAGTTTCCTACCTTTGCCTTGTCATTGATAACGGCCGTGTACGTGCCGTCCTGATTTTTCGTGCCCTTCATATAAGCGCCCGGGACGTAGACAGCGAGCTGCTCATATTCCGTCGCAGCCGGCTTTGTGCAGTAGACGAGGCCGATCTGGTAGTAAATATCATTCTTCTCATCGTAATTCCACTTGGCGGGGTTCACTTTGATCGATTCAGCCGTGAGCGGAGCCTTGGCCGTTTCTTTGGAGTCTGCCTTGTCTGTCTTTGAAGCCGTCTGTACAAAGGCAGCTGTGGTCTTGAAGACCTGTGCTGCTGAAGGCGTCTCATCAGCAGCAGATGCGAAGGATACGGGAGCGAGGCCCATCAGCACAGCGGCTGAAAGGGCGAGCCATTTCTTGGATACCATATTATTCCTCCTTAACAAAAGAGCCGCGGATCGTCTTCCAATCCGCGGCATTTCATCCTCTCTGAATCATTTCTGATTGTTTTTATTATAGGAGTTTGAAGGGGAAAAATCAAACGACGGACTTAGAATTTGCTCCAGTCGTGGTTGTAGATATCCCAGTGCTTCTGTTTCTTCAGGTAAGCGATGCTTTCATCGATATCCGCAAGGAGCTGGTCCTTGTCTCTCGGCAATGTTGCTGCGAGGCGGATGTAGTTGGAAACGTGGTTGCTTCTGAAAATCATGTGTTCCGTTTCCGGAAGGTCAAGGTGCTCGATGATGACCTTCAGCTCTTCCATGAGTCCTGCCGGGGTGAGCGGTGTGAACTCGCCGCGTTCGAACTGGTCCTTCAGTTCGCTTCCGCGGTAGAGCATGAGGGAGAGTGCGGAAAGATGGGTCGGTTTGATTTCATTGATGGCTATTGCGGTGGCCAGGGCATGTCTTTCACTGCCCGGAACGCCTGCGATGCCAAGGATGATCATGATGGAAAGCTGCATGCCGGCTGCGCGTACGCGCTTGCCGACTTCGATGGACTGCGGGCCGTCGACGCCTTTGCGGATATCGCGCAGGGTCTGGGAATCGCCGGATTCCATGCCGTAGTAGAGGATCTGCAGGCCTGCTTCACGAAGCTGGGTCAGTTCTTCCACGGACTTTCTGAGGATATCTCCAGGAGCGGCGTAAGATGCGACTCTTTCCAGGTTCGGGAAATATTTCTTGAGCGTATTCAGGATTTTCAGAAGACGTTCGGTTTCGAGAACAAGCGCATCGCCGTCAGCGAGGAATACGCGGCGGACACCATCGCGGTCGACGGAGTAAGCCATGGCGATCTGGCGCATGATTTCTTCATCGGTAAGTTTTTCAAACTGGACGCCGCGGTACATGTTGCAGTAAGTGCAGTGGTTGTGCGCGCATCCACGAGTCACGCGGAGGATGAAGCTTTCTGCTTCACTCGGCGGACGGTAAACTGGGGTTTCGTAGTCGTCAAAAAATAATCCTGGCATACGACCATTTCCTTTCAAAGTGGGACATTTTTAATGATACTGTTTTGCAAAATAGTTACATACAGTTTTAACAATCACTATTATACATAGTTCTCTTGAAAAATACAACAACAAATTTAAATGTTTAAATATTAATAATTCAAAGGAATGGTATAATGAGTATGGAAGATAGATCACTATAAAATGAAGAAAAAAAATGCCGGAAATGGCAGGAAAAGAGGTAATCATGATCACGGAAACAGCGCGCGCGAAAATCAATCTGACGCTTTGGGTCGGGAGGAAGAGGCCGGACGGCTACCACTCGATCGATTCCGTCATGCACAGCATATCGCTCTCAGATGAAATTACACTGGAGAAATCGAATGAGATCCTCCTGACAGTCCTCGAAGGCGATGCGCCGGCAGGACAGGAAAACCTCATGGTCCGCGCCGCTGAAGCATTCTTCGCCGTGACAGAACTGGAAGGAGGCGTCTTCCTGACGCTGAAGAAACGAATCCCTTCAGGTGCCGGCATGGGAGGGGGCTCTGCCGATGCAGCCGCCGTCCTGCGCGGACTTTCCAAAGCTTACGAGCATCCGCTCAGCAAAGAAGATCTCCTTAAAGTCGCAGCCAGGATCGGCGCCGACGTTCCCTTCTGCGTAGAAGGAGGGGCATCGCGCTGCCAGGGCATCGGGGAAATCCTGACACCGGCCAGAGCCTGGGAAGGCCTGCCGCTCGTCATCGCCATGCCGCCGCTCTTCATGCCGACCGGTCCTGCGTACCAGAAGCTCGATGAAAGAAAAGAACTCAGCATCGACAAGACAGAAGACTGCCTCAAAGCGCTCGAAGAAAGAGACTGGGAAGGCCTCGCCGATTCCCTCTCCAACGACTTCGAACTCGGACTCTTCCCGAACTCCCCGGGACTCCTCTCGGCCGCCCGCTATGTCCAGAGCTTCGACTGCCCCGCCGTCATGACCGGCTCAGGCTCCGCTTTCTACCTCATCCCCGGAAGCCACGAAGAAGGACAGTGGATCGTCGAACAGATCCACGAAGAAAAACCAGACTGGTTCGCCCAGACAGCAGAAACCGTCGGAAGACATGAATTGTAAAAATAGAAATCTCCCTTTGGGTCCAGGAAATTTGGATTCCAAAGGGAGATTTTTTAATGCTCTCAATTTTCAGATGTCTGAGGATTTGGTAAAGAGGGCATGGCTGTGATGAATTCATCTGCGTGGGGCAGTTTGTCCTTGGCTAAGAGATGCTTTTCCGTTCCTGCTTCGACAGCTTTCTGGTAATACTCGCATTTGTAATTGATGACGTCGAGGATTTTCTTCCATTCCTCGATCTGCTTTTCCATTTCTTCCTTGCGGCGGAGGAAAAGGTCGAGGCGTTTCTGAAGCGTGCTGTCGCCTTCGTGGACCCATTCGGAGAACTGGCGGATTTCCTCGATGGAAAGCCCTGCACTCTTGAGGCACTGGACAATCTGGAGAGAGGCGAGGTCGACGTCAGAGAAGCGGCGGTATCCGGACTTGGTCCTTTCGAGGAAGGGGAGAAGGCCTTCCTTGTCATAATAACGGAGCGTCGTCGCCGGGATGCGCGTCATTTTGGAAACTTGCTGGATGGTATATGACATATTTCCTCCCATTTTTTGAAAATGCTATTAACCTTAGAGTTAAGTCTAATGTTACACTCTATTCGTAAAAGAAGCAAGGTATGGAATTCAACCACAGGAGGAACCAAGATGAATAAGAAAATGATGAAACGCGCTCTCACGCCCGCTGCATTCGGACTTCTCATGGCAGGCGGCATGATGAATGCTTCTGCTATGGACCGCGCGCCCGTCGCAGCTTCCAAAGCGCCGGCTGAAACGATCGACGCTTCGAAGCTTTCGAACGCATGGGACAAGACATTTCCTGAAGATGCAAGGGTAAGCCATAAGAAAGTGACCTTCCACAACAGATACGGCATCACTCTTGTCGGCGACCTTTATACGCCAAAAGACATGAAACCGGGTGAAAAACTGGATGCCATTGCCGTGGCCGGCCCGTATGGCGCCGTAAAAAAACAGGTCTCCGGACGCTATGCACAGGAACTGGCGGCCCGCGGTTTCCTGACACTCGCCTTCGATCCGTCTTACACAGGGGAATCTGGCGGACAGCCGAGAAACACCACATCCCCGGACATTGATACCGAAGATTTCCTGGCAGCTGTCGATTACCTGTCCAACAGGCCTGATGTTGATCCGCAGAAAATCGGCGTCCTCGGCATCTGCGGCTGGGGCGGCTTTGCCATCAATGCGGCATCCATGGACCCGAGAATCAAAGCGACCGTGACATCCACCATGTACGACATGAGCCGCGTCATCGCCAACGGCTACTTCGACTATGACAAGACACCGGAACAGATCAAGGCAGAAAGAAAAGCCCTTCGTGAAATGGTCAGCGCGCAGAGAACGCTCGACTACAAGAACGGCACCTACAAGATGGCAGGCGGCGTCCCGGAAACCGTCACCCCGGACATGCCTGAATTTGTCAGAAACTACCACGACTTCTACCAGACAAAGAGAGGCTACAGCCCGAGATCCTTCGGCTCCACCACAGGTGCGACACTGAGCTCCCTCCCGGACTTCGCCGGCATGCCGATCAATATCTACGCCGATGAAATCGAGACACCCGTCCTCCTCATCCATGGAGGAAAAGCCCATTCCCGCTACTTCAGCGAAGACGTCTACAAGAAGATGAAAGGAAATAACAAAGAACTCCTCATCATCCCGGGCGCCGTCCACACCGACCTCTACGATCATATGGACGTCATCCCATTCGCCAAGATTGCAGAATTCTTCAAGACAAACTTGAAATAAGGAAATATTAAGGAAACCCGCCGCAGGAATTGGACTGCGGCGGGTTTTGCGTGGGAGGGGAACTGCGCAATCAAAAACCCCGGGCCTTTCGGCTTTCCGGGGTTTCTTTTTATTTCTTATTTAATATAAGCGGTGGCTTTGAGGAGGAACATGTTGTCCATCTTCTTGCCACCCATGTCCTGGGCGTTGAAGCCGTAGTTGGCTTCGATGATGAGGCCTCTCATTGGAACGTAGGCTGCTTTGGCGAGGAAGAATTTCGCGCCGCCGTAGTTTCTGTTCGGGTTGTCGGTGCCATCGAGGACGGCGTCCATCTTGTCGGCGAAGTAAGCCGGGACGTTGTGTTTGTCATGCCAGTCTTTGTAGACATGGCCCATGTACTGGTCGGCGATGTCATTGGTGGATCCGCCGAAGTAGGTGCCTGCCTGGCTGTAGATGTAGTCAAGGCCGATGGAGTAGGACTTGGCTTTCAGTACGTCGGCTGTGCCGTAAGCGACGCCGTAGTTGAAGGAGTACGGACGCTCGTTGTTCAGCGGAAGCTTTCTCATGTTCTTGACGTATTCAGCGTGGACATTCCACATCGGGGTGACGTAGTACTGTCCTGCAAGGCCATAAGCAGCCGCGATGTGGCTGACAGGTCCGACAGCTCTCATGCCGTAGACGTGGAATTCATAATGCTGCGGTTTCTTGTAAATGTAGGATGCGTAAGCGATCGGCACATCTTCATCTTCGCCCCATGCCATCTGGACCTTATTGCCCATCGGGTAAAGGGTGAAAGCATCGGTACCATTGAGTACAGGAACGAGATCACTTGCCATGGATGCAAGGTCAGAGCCGCTTGCCTGGATCTGCTGCATAAGTTTTGCAGCAGTCGTAGCTCGAGTTTGAGGATCCGCGGAAAGGCCTGCAGCAACTGTGGCAGCAGTTTGTTCTTTTACAGCTTCAGCATATTTTTGGGACTGACCAGCGGCAAGAGCCTGGGCATATGCCATGCTTCCGGCTATGCCAGCGACATCCTGGTTTGAGAATGTATACCCATGCATCATTGGTGCGGTGTATTCGACGTTGATGTTTGTTGCGCGGCCGTATGCAATTGTGAGGTGGCCGCCTTCTCTGTAGTCGCCAAGGTTCAGGAATACGCCCTTGAATTCGCCGTCATAGGTGTAGCCGGTGACGCCCATCTTGACGGGGAACTGGCCGATACCGATAAGGTTCTTGGACGGTCCGAACGGAAGGCCTGTCGTATCCTGCTTCGGTCCGAACTGGTAGGTGGTCCATAAGCGGTTCAGATGGACTTCGCCTTCGCCGTAGCCGGCGTTCTGCGTGTAGTCATTCTGACCTTTGTAAGTGTACTTGTTGACGCTGTACACGTCATTTCCAGAGAAACCGAGGAAGGTTTCGAGCTGTCCGTAAACGGTGCTTCTGTCATTGACGGTGGTGATCGTATTCAGGCGGACGCGGGCGCTGAGCTCATTATCCTTTTCTGTATGGCCTTTGAAAACGTTGCCATAGCGGTCAACATCCTGAATGCGGAGTTCAGTGATGAGTTCTGTATGGCCAGTCTTCTTTTCCAGTTCAGTGACGCGGACGCCAAGGTTGGCGAGATCGTCTCTATACGATTGAGCGAGCTTGTCGACAGTGGCCTGCTGATCAGCAGTCAGGCTGTCCTTTCTTGCGACAAGGCGCGCAATGATCTGTGCAACTTCATAACGGGAAATATTCTTTTCCCCGCGGAACGTGCCGTCAGGATATCCTTCGACGACGTTTTCAGCGGACAGCTTGGAAACAGCCTGGTAAGCCCAGGAGTTCGTATCGACGTCCGTGAACGGATTCGCTGCCTGTACATGGAACGCGGCACACGTAAATACGACGGCTGCCGCGGCTTTCAGTAGACGGTGCTTCATAAAATTCCCCTCTTTTCCAGGGATTTCCTTCCCAGCGGAAACTCCCTTATCAATCCTTCCCAGGATTATTTTTATACAAAACACTCACTTTGAGTGATAAAATACTTTAGAAACTAAAACATTATACATTTTATTTTAGAGGGGTGTCAATAGCAGTTAACAGCAGGTGCTAAAACTTTGACTCATAGTCAAGGCAAGAAAAAACCGCAGAAAACCGAACTTTTCTGCGGGAAAAATATACGTGAAGCATGAGATTTTATTATTATAAATAATAGTTTATAGAGACTTATAGATGAAGATGTTATCTGTTTTTGAGTAATTCTGTTTGAATTAAGCGGGCACTTTTTAAAACACAGAAAGCGATAACGCAGCCGGCGCCGCAGGAAATGGAGAAGAGGGACACGTAGAAGAGAGCGCCCTTCGAAGAACCCATGAGAAGAGCGGCGATCGGATAGGAAACCAGCCCGCCGATAATCGAAGTCCCGACGAATTCGCCGAGCACAGCGCACCAGAGCTTCTGCGTCTTGCTGTAAAGATACCCCGAAAGAAAAGCGCCGATCATAGAGCCCGGGAAAGCCAGAAGACTGCCCGTGCCAAGAATATTTCGGATCAAAGCCGTCCCGAATGCAGCCGACGTACTGAACTTTGTCCCGCAAAGGACCGCGAGGAAAATATTAATCATATGCTGCAGAGGAAAAGCCCTCGTCACACCCAGAGGGAAAGAAAAAAGCGGAGAAAGCAGCACCCCCGCCGCCACCAGGAGCGCCGAGAAAATCCACTTCCGAAGAGAATCCTGTCTATCCATAACTCCTCCTTGAAGAAAAAAATTCCTGAAATCATTGATTCATTAATAGAATAATATATTTTACCTATTATAGAATCATGCAGGAACAATTTGCAAATGAAGAACAATCAAAACAGAAAAGAAAATAGTGATTGAAAACGGGAATTTATAATCAACGCGAAAAGCTGTCCCAGTTAGGGGAAAGTATGCCTTTAACCTTGCCCTGGAAGGGAAGGTTAAAGGCCACAAATTTCTGATGCCTGACGGATGAGTTGCATTTCTTCAGCCGGAGGCTGGTTGTATGGTTTTTGAAGGTTGCATTTCCTCAAGGCTCAGCCTTGGTTTAAGGGTGTTTGACCTTGCCTCGTAGAGGAAGGTGTAAACGGATACATCATTTCCCACGAGCAGAGCGAGGTTGGCTTGTTTTCCTTTGCGAAGCAAGGAAATGGTGTTGACCTTCCCAGACGGGGAAGGAGGGCCACGGAGTGGCGGTTAGGGTTGATTACCACGAGCGTTAGCTCGGTTGTCCGGTTTTTTCTCTCTCTTTGTCATCCGGCTTTATCCTTCTCCCCACAAAAAAATCTCCACGATTCCTTTTCAGGACTTCGTGGAGATTTCCTTTCTCTATTTCCTTATGCAGTCTTTTCTTTCGACGGGGACATGTGGGCGATGATGAGGCCTACGATGTAGCCGGCAGCGCAGAAGGTGACCCATGCGAGGCCGTAGTGTGAGAACGGAAGGTTCGACATGACGTTGTCGAGGGTGGTGATCTGGAGGCCTGCGGTGTGGATGCCGTCGTAGAGGGACGGGATCAGAGTGAAGAGGGTAGCGCAGGCATAGACAGCTCTGTGGCCGTGGAAAAGTTTATCCGTGAAGGTGAGGATCATGAGGGAGATCGTCAGCGGATAGAGGAACATCAGGACCGGAATAGCGGCATGGATGATGGTGGTCAGGCCGAAGAGTGCAACGCAGAAGGAAGCGAATGCGAAGACGGTCACCCAGATTTTGTAAGAGAGGACCGGAATCAGACGGCCGAAGTATTCAGCGCATGCGGTGATGAGGCCGACGCTTGTGGTGAGGCAGGCGAGGAGGACGATGACGCCCATGATGAGACTGCCGTAAGAACCGAAGTAGTGAAGTGCAACGCCTACGAGGACTTCAGCACCGTTTTCCAGATGTCCCAGTTCAGAGACAGAGGAGGCGCCGATGAAGCAGAGGAATACGTAAATAATGCCGAGGCAGAGGCCTGCGATGAGACCGGAACGAAGAGTCATGAATGCGATTTCTTCATTGGTCGTAGCGCCATATTGGCGGACGGAATTGACGACGATGATGCCGAATACGAAGGCGGCGAGGGCGTCCATGGTGCCGTAGCCGTCAAGGAATCCCTGGGAAAGAGCTTTCATCGGATCGATGTAGTCTTTGGAAGCAGCCTGCCAGGGGCCGATCGGAGCAATCGTTGCAAAGATGAAGAGCAGGGCGAGGAATGCCAGAAGAAGCGGGGTGATGACTTTGCCGATACGGTCGACCAGTTTCGACGGGGTGACGGAGAGCCACCAGGAAACGGCGAAGAAAATGAAGGCGAAGCCATAGAGAGCCATCTGGCGGCTTTCTTCCGAGAAGAACGGAGCAATCGCGATTTCAAAAGATGTCGTAGCCGTACGGGGAGTAGCGAAGGCCGGTCCGATACTGATGTAGAGAGCTACCGTGAAGAAAATGGCGTAAGGCTTGCAGATACGGGAAGCCAGCTTCTGCAGGTCGTCTCCGGAGTAACCGATGGCTGCAATGCCAAGAATCGGAAGACCCACGCCTGTGAGCAGAAAGCCGATCGTAGCGGGAATCGTTTCCACACCTGAATTCTGCCCCATGAATACCGGGAAGATCAGGTTGCCGGCGCCGAAGAACAGCGCGAACAGCATCAGCCCGATGGCGATGAAGGAATTCTTAGATTTCTCCATAATAACATCTCCTTTTCCGAAGGCCTCGCCTTCTACTTCCGGTGGGTACGAAAAAAGCCCCGCCGGAAAAACTCCGACAGGGCACATATGCTGTGAGGTACCACCTTGTCCAATTACTCAATTCGCTTCTAACGGGGTTTCCGCCTTTCCCTGCCTCCAATCGGAGTACGAAAAAGGAACTCACGGGTGACGCGGCTGATTCAACTTCAGCGATTTGCACCATCCATCGCCTCTCTGAGAAGATCCCCAGCCTGATTCCGATCATTGTCTCTAGTGATTTAGAGATATTCTAGCATGAGGAAATGAGAATGTCAAAGGAAATATCGTATGTATTTTAGAAAAATTTTAGAAACTTGAAAGAGTATATACTTAATTGGATTCTGCTGTGGCAGGCGCCTTGTCAGCGGCTTTGTGCCAGATGAATCCGAGGACGAAGCCTGTGATGAAGAAGAGCGTCCATGCCATATCGTATTTAGCCAGCGGCAGGGAATGCATGAACTGATCCATGGCAGGGGTCGTGAGCTTCAGCATCTTGAGTCCGTCATAGAGAGCCGGAACGAAGGTGAAAGCCGTTGCTAGTGCATAGACCTTCTGGCTTCCGTCGAAACGCTTGTCGAGGAATGTCAGGATGATCAGGGAAACAGCCAGCGGGTACAGGAAAAGCAGTACCGGGATAGCGCCCTTGATGATGGCAGAAAGACCGAAGAGAGCGATCAGGAAAGAGAAGCCTGCAAAGAGAGCAGCCCAGGTCTGACGATGCAGCATCGGGAAGAGCTGATGGAAATAAGCAGCGCAGGAAGCAATCAGGCCGATGGAAGTCGTGAGGCATGCCAGGATGACGATGAGTCCCAAAAGGACAGCACCGGAAGTGCCGAAGTAGTAAGCAGAAGCGCCGGAAAGAACCGGAGCGCCTGTTTCCATATGGCCCAGAACACTGACAGAATCAGCACCCAGAACGACCAGGGATGCATAGATGATGAACATGAAGAATGTGGAAATGAGGCCGGACTTCATAGCAGAACGAGCCACTTCCTCATTCGTCTTTACGCCGAAGAAACGAATCGATTCCACGACAATGACGCCGAAGACAAGACCAGCCAGGCAGTCCATCGTGTTGTAGCCTTCAACCAGTGCATTCGTGAAAGCCTTCAACGGAGCCGAATAAGCAGCGGAAGGTTCCATCCATGGTCCCATCGGGAAGAGGATAGAAGAACCGATCAGAATGAAGAGGAAAAGAAGCAGCATCGGCGTGATGACCTTGCCGATACGCGGAACAAGCTTGGAAGGAGTGACAGCCAGCCACCAGGACAGAAGGAAGAAAATGAAAACGAAGACATACAGCCCGATTGTTTTCTGTGCATCCGTCAGGAATGGAGCCGCCGCAATTTCAAAAGAAACCGTAGCCGTACGGGGAATCGCGAAGAACGGTCCGATCGTCAGGTACAGAAGAGAGCTGAACAGCACACCGTACACCGGATGGACACGCGAAGCCAGCTCCTTAAGACCTGCGCCCGAATAACAAATCGCAAGCACAGCCGCAAAAGGAAGGCCGACACCCGTAATCAGGAAGCCGATCGTAGCCCAGGGCGTATTCCAGCCAGCATTTTGGCCCAAGAATACCGGGAAAATCAGATTCCCTGCGCCGAAAAACAGCGCGAAAAGCATGAGCCCGATCGAGATAAACTCGCGGGAAGATTCCTGTGATGATTTTTTCATAAGCGATACCCCATCTTTACTGCAGAGTGAAACGTATTTTATGCTATTTTATCATAGATTAAAGAAATGTAAATCGAAAAAAAGTATAAGACACTAAATTATATGATTAAAATAAATAAAGAAATGTTATGAAAAGGCAATCAATCCATAAAAAATCCTTATTTTAAAAGGGCGGAGAGAGAGGAACGGGGCCGGCATTTATACTTGCCTTCCCAGACGGGGAAGGTGCCCGAAGGGCGAAAGGGGTGCAGTTTCTAAAAAGGGCTGCGCGAAAACAGAAGTTAATAAGTAAAGGGATGAGTTGTATTTCCGCGGACGAAGTCCGGTAGTATGGTTTTAATTTCCCTCCCGTTTCATTCTCTCTATCCCATTTCCTTCCTCCATGCTGACGAGAAACACTCCACATGTTAAAATAAAGGGTAAATGCATGATTGAAAGATACAGGAGACAAAGGATGATGGAAGAAACTTTAATGGAACGTTTGAGACGGATGGCGGACAGGGTGATCTCGGAAAGACCCTCTGACCGCGTCCTGAATTTTACACTGGACGGGGAGAAGTACTGGATCAAAAGAAAGCTGGGGAACGGAAGAAACCAGCTCGTGAAGTACTCCGTCGAAAAGGAATTTTATTATGAAATCGCCCGCATGACGATTGCCGGGAGAAATAATCCTGACCTCGTTCCGGAGATCGAAGTCCTCACGCCGGATTACATGGTGACAAAGGACGGCGGTCCTACCGTGAAAAACTGGCTCGACTCGGACAAGTCCGAAGCAGAGAAGGAACTCATCCTCGAAGAGGCCGGCGCAGCACTGGCTGCTCTCCACAAGAACGGCATCGTCCATGGCCGTCCGGCTCTCCGCGATATCACATGGAACGACGGAGTGATTCATTTCCTTGACTGGGAAAACCGCATGTACTCCCAGGACCCGGCTACGCAGAAAGCGCTCGATTTCATCCTTCTTCTTCAGGGAATCTACCGCGAAAACTATCCTGAAGCCCGCGAAAGAGCAGACGCCCTTGAACGGGGCTACGTCAAAAACGGCGGCGAAGAAACGAGAGAGGAAGCGCGCCGTTTCCTGATGAAGCATTCCATCGTCGGATCCCTGACACGCCAGCTCGCGCCCTTCAAGATGAAGGACATCGAATCCGTCAGAAAAATTTACGACCATCTTCTGACCTGACAGGCCTCCTGCTATTGCCCGCAGGGCTCGCGCCTTATATACTTAAAGATAGAAACAGATAGAAATCGATAACAATAACCGTCCCTTCCGGCACTTTTCCGGGAGGACAGGGGAGTGAACATAATGAACTTCTGGGAGCAGGAGCAGGAAAAACTCAAGCTTTGGTGGGAAGGTGTCTCGAAACGCGAAATCGGGACGTACTTTTTTGGTGCCATTTTTCTCCTGTTCCTCGTTTTCATTTACTATTTTGCCCTCGGAATCACCGGCCTTTTCGAATGGTACCGCTTCCAGAGGAGCATGGGGGAATGCTTCATTCTCCTTTTCCTGACACAATTTATGACAAGGAAGAGCCTTCTCCATCCGTTCTGGCGGATCGGCTACATTCCTTTCTTCTCATGGATAGTCATATTTCCTTACGTACTCCTGCACGCGGTGAACGGACTGAAGGACGCCTCCTTCAACCACCTGAGCCCGTACTTCCTGACAGCGATCGCGATCCTGCTCCTGATCTTCTTCATCATGAACGTCATCTGCCGCGTCGTCATGGGACGGAAACTGGCGGTCCTCATCTGCCTCATAGCCGTGTGTTTCTTTTCCTTCAGCGCCTTCATCTTCCTCACGCATTACGCATACATGGGAATCATGATGACGCCAAGGGAAATGTTCTTCGCGCTGTACAGCCCGGGCAAGTGGTTCTCCCACGTCGTCCTGACGCATATCGGAGGATTGAACCTTATCCTGATGAACCTCGGGATCCTGGCTTTCGTCATCCTCTATGCCCGCTGGATTTACCAGAGCGCGTACAAGCTGGACAAGAAATGGATCAGGAGGGACACCGCATCCTATTCCGCCATTCACAGGACACTCCAGTTTCTCGTATTCTTCGGCTGCGCATGGCTCCTCATCCGCTGGGTGAGCGAATGCTTCCCGCTCCACGACTACGAACAGGCAAGGCAGTACCAGGAGTATTTCGATATCATCAGGAATACGCCGCTCTAAGGCAGCGCATCCCGTTAGGGGTTATCAGAGGTGATGCCTTTTGTATAAGAAATCAGATAAAGCAGAGCTGACCGTCAGGGACAAGATGCAGCTCATCCTCGACATCGGACAGCTCATGATGGAAAACGGCGCCAGCAGCAAGCGTGTCGTCAGAGACATGCTCCGTGCCGCCGCTTACCTTGGCATTTACTGGGAAAACGTCCAGATCCACATCACATACAGCACCATCATGATCAATGTGGACGACGGCGTCACGTCGGAAACCATGTTCCGCAAATGCTACAAGCACGGTGTCAACATGATGACGACGCTTCTTGCCAACCAGCTCAGCTGGGACGCACTGAAGAGCAATGAATCCTACCTCATCTACCGGAATCAGATGATGACCATCCAGCAGATGGCAAGGAAAAGACTCTATCCCCAGTGGCTGACACTCTTCTGCATCGGCATGGCATCCAGCGCCTTCTGCCTCCTCTTTGGCGGGCACTGGTACGAAGCCCTCTACACATTCATCGCCGCTGTCGTGGGTGCCTACGTCAAGACACTCTGCGAACGCTTCGGTGTCAATATTTACATCGGCATCGCCGCCAGCGCCTTCTTTGCGACCGCGACAGCCTACCTCACACTCTACATACCGGGGCCGCCCTGCTCGTGGCTGCCCGTCGTCGCCTGTGCGCTGACACTTATACCAGGCGTCCCGCTGATCAACTGCGTCGATGACTTCCTGTCGAACTATCTGAACTCAGGCATGACACGATTTACGCAGACCATCCTTGTCATGACCGCCATGACATTCGGCCTCTCCGCCGTCGCCGTCATGACAAGCGTCCCGAACTTCACCGGCGTCCGCATCGCCCCTGAAAGCCTCTACATCGCGCAGGCCCTCGCCGCCGCCATGGCAGCCGCCGGCTTCTGCGTCATGTTCAACATCCCGAAACGATATATACCGCTCGCATGCTTAGGCGCCATCATCACCGTCGACATGAGAAACATCCTCATGGTCGACTTCGGAACAGGCATGGCCACCGCTTCTTTCATAGGTGCTGCCACACTGTCACTCTTCCTCTTGATCGTCGCACGCAACCTGCATGCCCCGGTATTCGTCCTGACCACACCGGCCATCATCCCACTCATCCCCGGCGTCCTCCTCTACCGCTTCCTCTTCGCCGTCATCCGTATCCATACACTGACCACCGATGAATTCATGTTCGCCATGCAAAACGGCGTCGAAGCCGCCCTCGTCATCCTGGGCATAGCCCTCGGAGCCACACTCCCCGACGTCATAGCCCACCAGTTCATCGACCGCTCCAAGAGAGAACGCTTGAGAAAAATCCTCGAAGAAAGAGATGGCCAGGAAGCCGACATAGAAGACGCCGCCAATCTCGACCATGCAAGCGAGAGAAGATAAAAGAATAAAGGTAATAAAAAACTGTGAAATCAGAAATCCTGGTTTCACAGTTTTTTTGTTATAAGGAATTAATGGGATAATTTCTTCATCATGAGCTGGCCAACGATGTCTTTTACAAGACGATTGTCGTGGATGATGGCTAAACGAAGCAGTTTGTAGATGTTTTTTAATGGAAGGTTCTTTGTATCGTGGATATACGTGTAAATTTCATTTTCCTGATCTTCAGATAATTGCTTTTCTACACTGTTTACGGCATACAATTTCAAGGCAGATTTCATGTTTACCACTTCATCGTGAGTGGTGGCTTTACCGGATATAGCTTTGATGAGAATTGCCCGGCGATAGAACAAATAGGACAGGAGAACTGGAGTGAGCTGCTCCTTCTTGTATCCCTGTTCATTGAGAAAAGAGAGCAATTCTTCCCTCTGTCCAGCACTAAGCTTATGATCGGAATCATCTTTGAAGAGAGCTCGTAATGCACCTATGCTCGTACGAACGTTGAGCATAGAGGTTTCATCTGGGGTTGATACAGGAAAATCTAAATGATGATGCCACGCAATGTACTCCTCATAGTATGAATAGGAATTTCTTGTCTGTGTCAAACTTCCATGAGGCTGGCGATCCAGATAGTAATAAAGTCCGTCTAAAGCTTTTGCATGTTTTACTTTTGACGCGATATCTGCAGCAATGTAAACATCTTCAACAGATCTCATAGAATCATTAAAACGTAGATTTTCCCAAATTGCCCTGTCATATGCTTTGCACCAAACTTCCCAGCCGGTTACATAAAGCATGCGCGTCAGGATTTGTTCCGTTGTAAGGCTCTTTTCCCAATAAATTTGCCCAACTTCTCTGTCTACTTTTACAATATGTACACCGTAGGCAACCATATCTAATTTTTCATCGGAATTTTTAAAAGTCTGGATGACATCAGAAACAAGGTTAGTCGCAACGTAATCATCAGGATCGATAAATATAATATAGTCTCCGGATGCATGATCAAGGCCGGCATTACGAGCTGCGCAAAGTCCACCGTTTTTTTGGCTGACATAGATAACTCTTTGGTCTAGAGATGCGTATTTTTTACAGATTTCATCTGATCTATCCTTCGAACCATCGTTGACTAAAATGATTTCTAGGTTGTCGTACGTTTGGGCGAGGATGCTGTCGACACAGCGCTCTAAAAATTTTTCCATATTGTAAATAGGAAGAATTAAAGAAACCTTTGGATGATTAATTATAGGCATTGTTTATCTCTCCATAAATGTAGGTGAATAGGTCAGGTTTAAGTGTATAGAATGTCTTGCGCATAGTTTATTGCATAACTGTTTGGAAATGCTCTCTATAATTTATATCATAAAGTTATAAGAAGGTATATGGTAAAGATAAAGAACAAAAATCAAGGCTTACAAAATAGTTAGATAAAATTTCATAGCCTTAGCAGCAATTAATCTAACAATTACATGAGTGACTATCATAGGATTTATGGAAATGTTATTATTAAAATGATATATTAGAAATTGGGAAAGTGCGAGTGAACGAACAGCGCTTTTCTTTTTATATCTGTAAGAATAACTGTACATAATATAGTATAGAAAAACATGCGTTAGGGGAAATGGTATGCAGGGGAAGTATAAGAAGATCGAAGAATGGTTATTGTTTTTTATGATATTGTTTATACCGCTGAAAAGTCTTCCGGCGAGATATAAGCTTCCGCTGCTAGGGAAAAACGTGGCCGTAGCGCTTTTGGTGACTATGTGTGTTGTCTGCCTGATTTGGTGGCTGCGCAACAAAAAGGAATTCCATATTCCGCACGCAAAATTTGTGGGGCTTTTTTGTTTCTGGGTTATCTTGTGTACCAGTATAGGAGCATTCACATATCCATTTTATCCAGGAGCTATTGATGCGGCTTTAGCGGATAAGTCAGCTGTGAAAACAATCGCTCATGTCTGGCCGGGAATCGTTAATACCCCATCGGCGATTCATCTGGTCCATCTATTTGGAAATATCGGTGGTCTTATTAAAGGACTCTTATTGCCGTTTGTTGGAATGTATGTAGTCTTGTTTTCCTTGTACGGCAGAAATTCCCGCAGAGGTGTGGAGTGGGTGAGCAAGGCTGTCGTTACCATGGCTTGCCTGATGGGGCTGTATTCCATCTTTGAAATTTATTGGCTTTGGACGGGAAATTTGTTCTGTCAGAATCTCTTGATGACGATTAACAGACATTTATATGATCCTGGGATTATGAGCGGGTGGTGGCCACCTATTTTATGGGAGGGTCAGCTTAGAAGTTACTTGACAGAACCGTCTTTCTTTGGGATTATTGGTTCTTTTATGGTTCCTTTCCTTTGGTATCGCATCTTTCAGGAAAACAGGAAAATAGAATATCTCCTCCTGCTTTACTTCGTACTTATGATTTTTATGACGAAATCAAGGACCGCGATAGTCATTTACTTGGGAGAAGTATTCTGCCTTCTTCTCTTTAGTATCATTCTTCGCTATAAGCAATGGTGGAAAGCCTGTCTAGCTGTAGTTTTGGGAACCATACTTTCCTTTGGTATTTACATCGAAGGCAGTGTTGCAGTACCGCAATATTTTGGGAATAAGGAAGCTGTAGCCGCAGGCCAGGCACAGAAACCAGGAGGTCCTGTTAGTGCAAAAGTGGAGACAGCGCGGGCAAAACCAGTACCTGCATCTCCGCAGGCAAACAACAAGACACCGCCTCAGCAGGCTCCTGCAGCTGCTCCAGTAAAGCCCCCGGTGCAGTCTGAAGCAGCTGCCTCTGCTCCGGCCAAGCTTCAAGCGCAGCCTGAACCCGTAGCTAAAAATTCAAAAGACAAGACGGATATCAATGTCTGGACAAGGATACAAAATTATTTGGATTCAAATGTGTTCTCTGTGGCAGACAAAGATAAAAGATCTAATGAAGCACGTTTTGGGACGACAATCGCCATGGCAACAGTCGGTATTCAGCATCCAGTCTTTGGCGTAGGACAAGGATATGTAGACCGTTATATGGTCAATACGTATCCTGATTTTGCGAAAGATAATGGTGAAGTAAAGCGATGGATATCCGATGTCACGCATTTGGAGTTTGGTGATGCAAGCTTCCCTGTAGTAAATGCATTTTCTAATGTTCTGGCAGAATATGGAATTCCAGGTCTTATTATTTTCTGCGCTCCCCTTTTCTATCTGTTCGGACAACTTATTTTAAAGAGGAAAGAATTCTCAGATAGTTTTGAAGCCGTCTGCCTGGCGGTTGCATTGGCAGGACAGGTTGCTTGTTTATTCAGTCAGTGGTTTTTCTATACCTATCCGTTAGTGTTATGTCTGACGTATTGCTTTGTGGCAGATCGGTGCAGTAAAGCTAGAGAAGATACACAGAATACAATAAAGTGAGGCATCGTGTTGAAACTAAGGATAGTAAAATAGAACATATATTTTTGCGATATAGGATAGATGCGATATAAAAATCCAGAGTTGTTTATTTCCTTGGGATGACAATAAACAACTCTGGATTTTTTATTGCTTAGATGGATCGAGAAATATAAAAAAGTCAGGAGAATGCCATAAGCAGCGTCAATGATTCTACATTGTAAAGGGTAATTTGCTGGAGCCTTCCAATACAACAAAGAATTTTAAAATATGAAACATCCGCAGCGGCATTTAACAATGAAGAAATGCAGTGACAGGTAAAACAGGAAAGTGATCAATTTTGATTTGTGATCTAAGACAAAATAATATTAAAAATATTTATGATCTAATAGATGCTAGGATGGATGAACCTCTCTAATTTTCAGATAATCTGATTCTCAAACCATCTCCGCTCAGAATTATCTTGTTGCTATATTTCAATGACAAAATATAATTTACAGAACAAATAAGTTGCAGAGGCTGAATATATCTGATATTACAAGGTGGCTTATAACGATAATTGATATGTTGGAGAGGAGCGTTTTCATTGTTATTCAATTCGGTTGAGTTTATTTTCCTATTTTTACCAGTAACATTTGCTGGCTTCTTTCTGTTGGGAAAATATACCAAGAAAGAATATGCTACCCTCTGGCTTGTCTTGGCATCCTTCTTCTTCTACGGGTATTGGGATTACCATTATGTACCACTGCTTTTCCTATCGATTACGTTTAACTACTTGATCGGCAAGAAAATTGAAAAAACAAAGTCTAAAAAATGGCTTATACCAGGTATCATAGTTAATGTAGTGTTATTAGGATACTTTAAATATGCAGATTTCTTCTTGGAAACGGCTAATACTATTGCTGGGGCGAATTATTTTGACTTGCTACATATTATTTTGCCCTTGGGAATATCCTTTTTTACCTTTACACAAACAGCGTATTTAGTAGACGCATATAGGGGAGAAGCAGTTAATAAATCGTTTCTCACGTATTGCGAATTTGTAACGATATTTCCGCATCTGATTGCAGGACCAATCATCAATCACAAAGAAATGATGCCTCAGTTTGTGGCGGATAAAACTTTTAAAATAAATTATGATAATCTCGCTATGGGGATATCGATATTTGCTATGGGATTGTTCAAAAAAATAGCTATAGCAGACAAACTTGCTGTATGGGCTAATGCAGCATTCTCTCATACAGAATCATTGACGTTTATAGAAACCTGAATCGGTGCATTAAGCTATACATTCCAACTGTATTTTGATTTTTCCGGATACAGTGAGATGGCAATAGGTTTAGGTTTGATGTTTAATCTAAAACTTCCTGTCAATTTTAATTCTCCATATCAAGCGAAAAGCATGATAGATTTCTGGCGAAGATGGCATATGACCTCGGGACTTTGGGTCAGGGACTATTTGTATATTCCTATGGGCGGAAATAGAAATGGCGAGCTGTCCAAAATGAGGAATCTTTTTGTGTCTATGGCAATTATAGGCTTATGGCATGGTGCGGGATGGACCTTTATCTTCTGGGGAGCCATGCATGGCATTGCACTGATGATTAATCATCAGTGGAGAAGACTTAAAATTACTCTCCCTAAGTTTGTGAATATGGGATTGACGTTTATAACAGTCTTATTATTATGGGTATTCTTCCGAGCAGAAAATTTTTCCAGTGCCTGGAATGTCATATTATCCATGACAGACATTTATAATACGGGAATCCCTGATGACGGCTTTATCCATAAACATCTGGGAATGTTAGCAAGTTACGGCATCAATTTCTCAACATGGCGTATGCCAAACGGAATAAATACGGTTCTTTCTGCATTATTGGGGCTATTTAGCGTTCTAATTTGGGCTCCTAATCCTATAAAACTAATGGACAAATTCAAACCAAATAATATTTGGGTTGTGATCATATCTGGGATGTTAATCTATTCCATTTTGCATCTAAATAATTATTCTGAATTCTTGTATTTTCAGTTTTAGTGGAGACAATAATGAAGAAGTTTACCATTAAGGTAATATCAATAGTATTATCCGCGATTTTTATAGTTTGCGCATACAATTATCATTTTGATAGGTATGGAATATACAACAAGGATTTTTCAACTCTACGAGTTGAACCTAATCAGCATATAGTGAAAATGCAATATCTATTAGATAACCCGTCTAAATATAATGCACTTTGCTTTGGATCATCTCGTGTAGGAAACATTGATACAAGAAAAATAAATAATGGTTACAATTACTACAATATGACGTATTCAGTAGGCCTTCCTAAAGAATGGCTGGACGATGTAAAGATACTTATCAAGCACAAGGTTCCTATCAAGCAAATCCTGATAGGCCTAGATGAATTTTCCTTTAGGGTCGATCCGCAAGCTCACGAATCTGAATATATGAGAAAACCATATAGGGAGAATAATTTTAATACGTATATATCCTATCTTTTAAAACCGCCGTCAAGTCCAGTTACTGATAAGAAGGCTATGAATATATACGATATATATGACTCCGGAAGAACTATACATCCAGGAGTAGATGAGCGAATAGAGTCTGATGTTAATGCTCATATAACTGGGGAAAAGTTTGAAAGTGGTGTTCGGTTTAGGGGCGAGAGAATAAATCAGACGCTTGAAGAGCTTAAAGAACTCAAAGAAGTTACGGATGCGAATAATATAGAATTGATTGTGTTCGTAAATCCGATTCATTTACTTACATATCGTGCAACCAATTTGGATGAATTTGATGAGTTTAAACGTAAATTGGCAGATATTACCAGTTATTATGATTTTAGTGGTGTGAATGATATAACTACTAACAATTACTATTATTATGAAACAAGCCATTATAGACCTATGGTTGGTGATATGATAATTCATCGTATTTTCAACGAGCCGAAAGATAGCAGCAGCACATTCGGCTACTGGGTCACCAAGGATAATGTGGATGGACATATTAAAAAGATAAATCAAGATTTAGCAAATCAATAAAAAATACGGGATCAATCGAGTCAGCGATGTAAAATGTCTGCCTCGATTGATTTTTTGTTTGCCGTGTATTTTGAGGCGATTCCTCCCTGAAATATACGCGTATCTATCAAAGCGTATTGCTTGGAAATGAATCTTCATAAGCAGGAAATCTGAAGTTTTGAAAACAAAATACATCCTGGGAATCAGATCGTTCCATGGAAAAAGGAAGATTTCGTATGTATAATATAAATTGGTATCTTTTACTTTAACTAGGTTTTGTCATTCATAAAGCAACAGTAATTTTGATGTAATGACAAACACTGCTGCGTTCATATACAATATAAATGCTTGAGAAGGCGTTTTATAACATGCCTTGTATGACTAAGGAGTCTAATAAACTTATGGAAAATGTACTTCTTCATGCCGTGAAAGATACGGTCTTTATCGGAGGGGATCCTGAGCAGGATGCCTTTCATATTGCGTTGACCGGCACAGCGGACTATATTCCGCATATGGGTGTCGTTGCCTTGACGGTGCGTGAGCATAATAAGGATCTTCCACTTTGTTTTCATTTCTTTGTGAATCAGCTTGTGGATGAGGAAAGGGAACATCTGGAGGAAATGGCGCTGATTACGGGATGTCCTGTACAGGTTCATCTGATTGATGACAGCGCTTTCAAGACGCTGCTTCTCTCTGATGGCAATCCTGCTTTCTTCTATCGTTTCCTTGTGGCGCCGACACTGGCACCTTTGACGGACAGAGGGCTCTACCTGGATGGGGACATGATGTGCCGTGGATCGCTTCGTTATCTGAAGGAGCTCGACTTTGGGGATAAGCTTGTTGCTGTCGTATCGGACAGAAATGAAAAAGCACAGATGAAACGCATGCATACAAGCCGTTATTTCAATGCAGGCATGATGCTGATGAATCTGGGACCATGGATGGAGCAGGGCTGCTTTGATGACATTGTCCGCCGCGCGCAGGAAAACGTAAAACGTGTAGGCAACCGTCTTTCTCACCATGATCAGGACATTCACAATGAGATGCTCGATGGTAAGTGCCTCTATATTGAAAAGAAGTACAACTACCTCTACAACCTGGACCGGCAGTCTTTGTTCAAAAAACAGCCAGTGAATGAAGATTATAAGAAACAGATCATCATTCATTTTGCCGGGCATGCTAAGCCATGGCACAGCTGGGTGCAGGGATGGCCGGTTGTAAAAGAATACGCAGCTATCCAAAAATCTTCACCATGGAAAGACGTGCCTCTTGTTCCTCCGAAGGGAACAAAAAATCTTCATCAGGCAGCAAGATCTGCTCGCATGAATGGCCAGTATGGTGCGATGATCGGGTGGTATTTGAAGTACATTGGCGCGAAATTATAAATAGAAGAAGCGTAATGGATGGGGAAGATCCATTACGCTGTCTTTATGTTTTAGGTATGGAATCATTAAGGGTTGGATTAAAAACATAGGTATGGAAACAAGAAAATTGGGAAGGTATTTAGCGCTGGCAATTGCTGCCATGGCGCTGATTTATGGTTGGTTTGCTCTGGTGGGAATTACTGATCTTGGAAATTTCAATCATGGGATTCGTAATGTGCTTATCGGAGTTGTTTTGGTATTTTTATCAGAGTGTCTGACAGGGAGAAGCCTGCTTCATCCTTCTTGGAGACCGGGGCTTTTAATCTTTTATTTCTGGCTGGGAGCATTTTCATATATTGGCGCGCGTTCTGGCGGAACTTGGGGGATTAGAGTAGAGGTATTAAATGACGATGTTTTGACACTAATTCCGGTTTTGGTACTTACGTTCTTATTAGAATATATCGGCTCATTGAAAAGACTGTTGAGACCGGTACTTTCACTCTTTAATTTCCTTCTGATTGGATATTTTTCGCTTGGCGCATTTGTATATATTACGTATTACAAAATCTTTGATGCTGGATTCACACATGATGCGATGATCTCAGTGCTCCTGACCAACTTTAATGAGACCAAGGAATTCTTACTGTCTCATTTAGGCGCGGCCGCGTTAGTCGGAGTTTTGGGATTATTTATTCTTTATATGATTCTGACGGCGGTTTTAATCTATAAAGGAAATAGAGAAGATAAGGGAAATTCAATTCATAGTTTAAAAATGATAGGAATCGGTATTCTTGTCATTGCTGCTTTGGTGCCTCTTGCACGAGGCATTCCGCGTACATTTCCTTCATGGAGCTATCGTGTAGCTCATAAATATATTATGGGATCTAAAGCAGCGATGAAGAAACATGATGAAAACCTGAAGGATTTTCACTTTGTTGGGGAGACACCCAAGATGCTGAATGGCTCTGTTATCGTGGTTATTGGTGAAAGTGCTGCCGAAGAGCATATGAAGGCATTTAATCCGTCGTATCCTGCTGAAACGACGCCCTGGCTTTCTAAAGAAGAGGCGAACCCAGATTTCTTCCTTTTTGATAAAGCATATACTAGTTTCCCTCTGACGGAAAAAGCACTTGCTTATTACCTCACAAATATAAATCAATATAATGGAAGAAACCGAAACGAGAGTATTTCTCTAACGGATGTAGCAAATCAGATTGGATATCCGACATACTTTATCAGTAACCAGTCTCCAGCTCCTGGGAATATAGCACTTGAGCTTACAACGAGTGTTTCGAAGAAGGTTTATTTTACCCGCCGGCCTGGAAGCGATGATGGAAAGGTTCTGGATGAACTGAAAAAGATACCTGATGGTGAAAAAGCGTTCATTGTCATCCATCTGGAAGGAAGCCATGATCGTTATAAAGACAGAGTTCCTCCAGATTTTACAGGTATTCAGGTTGATGGTCATTCCGAAAAAGTAAATGACTATGATTCCAGTATTTTATATACCGATGATGTACTAAAACGTATTTATGACTACGGGAAAGATCATTTGAATATGCAGGCTATGGTCTATGCTTCGGATCACGGGGAAGACATGGAGTATTTCCATGGAGACGGAAAATTTACGTGGGAAATGGCTCGTATTCCTCTCTTTGTATACTTATCTGACTCCTATCAGAAGGAATATCCAGAAACCGCTAAGGAACTTGCTCTTCATAAAGATGATATATTCACCAATGATTTAATGTACGATCTGGTTTGCGGTATTCTTAGAGCACCTAACACAGGATATGATGCCAAGTATGATCCGACAAGTCCTGAGTTCAGCTTTACCAAAGATCAGGCAACGACAAGGTATGGAGAAATCCGTATAGTGGATGATCCTCAATTGAGATAATTGCAGTATGATGATAAAAAGCAGAGGCAGATCAACAGTTGATTTGTCCCTGCTTTTTATTTTCCTCTCTCCTCTTTTTCTCCTCATCCCCAAATCTTTATTCTGCTATGCATCGGCTTCATGAAGTTTATAATCTTTATGATTATTTTCTATTTGAATATTGATACAGCATTTTGGATAATATAGGAAAATTACGTGATTGATCCGTGTCTTTCCTATGGAGGGAAGGGCTGGTATCAATAAAGGACTGGCCGGCTGCGGAAGGTCTGGCGGTTCTGTTTATGTTTCTTGACGAGCTCTGTGGAAGGGAGCTGGCAGCGGGAAGGCTGCGTCGGGTTTCGTGCGGGGAGGAGTGATAGGTCTTTTGCAGGCGGGCGCCAGTCAAAGTGCCGCCTTTTTGTTGTGCTCAAAAACCGGCGGGGCCGGTGTGTTGTGGGAAAGGTTGGTCCATGATGGAAGGTACAATGGAAAATTACAAGGGCAGTGGATTGGGAAGGAAAAGGAAAGGCTTCATGCTCCTAGAGCTCATCATCGTCGTGGCGATTGTGGGGATTTTGTCAGCGGTGGCTATGCCGGATATCCTTGGCATGACAAATGATGCGAAGGCGGCTCGTATTCAGGCGGATCTGTCGGCGATCGGAACGGCGTCAGAGATGTATTACGTGAAGAATGGCGAGTACCCGACGGCGCTTTCGCAGCTGGTGGATACGACAGGGGCGAATGGGTATCTGAAGAAAATGCCGGAGCCGCCGGATAAGAGTGTGACGTACACGATGGGTTCCAAAGGTGAAGTGACGGCTGTTTTCAATTCTGTGACGTACTCGTCTTACGGAACGACGAGCACAAGTACGCAGCAGTCGTAAGAGGTTCCCATGAGAAGCGGAGTGGAAGACCGGTTATTGTGGGAGAATGTCTGGCAGGGCGGGAGAGGATTCCTTCTGCTCGTGATTTCGTGCGCCCTGTATGCGGGTCTTCTTTTCATGACGGAGGGGAAGGCCCGTTTTCTGCTGCCATTTTTGCTCTTCTTCCCCGCGATGGAGGACAGGCGGACGGGGTATATTTCGGACGGCTGGAGCGCGCTTCTTCTTCTCTGCGGTCTTCTGACTTCGTATGAGGCGGGGATGATTTACTTTGGTATCCTTTCGGCATCGCTGGCCGGCGGTGTTTTCTTCGTGCTGCGCCTGGCGTCCGGCGGAGGCGCAGGCGAGGGAGATATATTCCTCTCCGCTGCGATTGCATCCTGGCTTTCGCCGGTGGGAACGCTCGGTTTCCTCTGGGCCGCATCGGCATCATGCGCGCTCTTTTCCCTGCCTCTTTTGATTTCAGGAAGGAGGTCGCTTGATGACGGGATCCGTTTCGCGCCGTTCCTTGCTGCCGGAGGGATCGCGGCTTTCTTCTTCGAGGAAACGGGGCTTACGCTTCTGGCGGCATCGTGGCTTTGTTCTCGCTGAGGCGCTCATCGTGCTCCTGATCGTCTCCTTGGGGATGGCGATGGCGGTCCCCTCGCTTTCCGACTGGCAGGAGGAGCGGCAGCTCGATCTGGCGGCCGAAGAGCTGGCCTCGGCCATCCGTGAGGCAGAGACGGAGGCAAGGAGCGAGACGTCGCGGTATGGAAATGTCGTGGCGCGGACGTACTTTTTCTGTGCGCAGGACGGCGATCACGTCTCGTATTTCACAAGAAAGGGCACGACGACGATCCGCCCGAAAGGCTCGTTTCCTGAAAACATCCGCGGAACGGGAAATCTGAACCTGACGCTCCGCAAAGACGGCTATGCCGGGGAGAGCAGCAAGTATTCGATGTATTTGAGGACGAAGGACGGAAAGTATGCGCGCCAGATCGTGGTGGCGGCGTACACGGGACGCGTTCGGATCGTGAGGGACGCATGAGGAGAGAAGGCTTTCTTCTGGTGTGGGCGGCCGCAGCATTGGCGATTGTCATGACACTTGGCGCGGGCGTTTTCCTCTCAGTGTCCGTGGCGGCAAGGCGGGAGGCGGAAAGGGAAATTTCCCTTGATGAAACGTTGATTGCCCAGGATGCCATGGAGCAGATGAAGGCCAGCGTGCGTCTGGGTGAGCCCGTTTCTATGCCGAAAGAAATCGTGAGAAATGGCCGGACGTATACGGTCGATATGACTGAGGAGCCCGTTTATGTCGAATCTGTCCCGATGAGGCGGATGAAGGCGGAGGTCTCGGATTCGTCCGGGAAGTCCGTTTCTTTTTCCGTCCTGATGGAGGATCCGCAATGAAGCGAAAAGGATTTCTTCTCCTGGAAGCTCTGATTTCCCTCTTCATACTGACCTCGCTGGCGCTTTCAATCTTCCCGCTGGCCACGGAGACGGCGCGGGTGATCGATAGCCTTGCAAGGCGCGGACGGCTTTCGAGCGAGGCGCTCTCGGTTTCCGACTACATGACAGAAAAGATCAGGAACGGCAGGCGGATGGCACAGGCACCGGTCTCCGGCGACCGGTACACGTACTACGATCTGAATGAAAGGGACGTCGAGGCACGGTATACGTTTTATATCGACAGGGAAAAGCTGAAGCTTCTCCTCTACAACGGCCTTTCGGAACCGGTAACGGGCGAGAAGACGGGAACGGGCGAGACGATCATTTTCTCGCCGTCTGAGGATCCGGTATTTTCCCAGGAAATGGGCGCGCTGCATCTTCATTTCCTGATGGAGCATAAGAACGGGATCGACCAGGTGGACTGCGAGACGTCGGTCATTCCTTATGCGGATTTGTATAAGAAGGGGCAGCCGTATGTGTAGGAGGAAGGGGACGCTTTCAATCATCCTGATTCTCCTCTTCTCGGCGCTTCTTTCAGCATCGACGGCGCTCGTCCTTTTCCTCACAAGGGGCAGCGCCGCGGCGGTGTCGCATGAAGAGGGGCTCCGCTCGGTCTATGCGGCAGAGAGTGGGGCGAACTGGGCTCTTTCTCGCCTTTCCTCAGGCGCAGGCGGAAGCACGGCGCTCACGCTGGAGGAGGGAGACCGGACGATCCTTGTGAGGATCACAGATGACGGGGAGAGCGGCAGGATCAAGGTCCGCTCGGAAAATGAAAAGGGGGATCACCGCCGGTTCCTGACGATTGATTTCTCTTCGGAAACGGTGGATGGAAAGCGCATTTTGACAGTGGAGGATATTTCAAGTGTTCCATTTTGATACCTCAGTTCTTGCGAAGGAAGCGCTGCTCATGCGGGCAAGGCGCTTCTTTTCGGGTACGAAGAAAACGATACTCCTTCCGATGGCAGGCCGTCTTTATGGAGTGGACATGCAGGAGGGGAAGTTCCTCCGTTTCGCCTCCGTTCCCTTTCCCCACGACAAGGAGCCGGAAAAGATTGCCGAAGCTCTGGAAGCGCTCGCAGAGAAGGGCATCCGCGGAAAGTCCCTGATGCTCATTGCGACGAGCCGTGATCTTCGGACGAAGGTGCTGAATCTTCCGGAAATGGATGAGGATGAAATGCACGAGTCGCTATCCTGGGAAGAGGACAGGATATTCCCCGGTGATGAGCCGCTCCGGACCGGTCTTCGCGTCCTCTCGCACACGCCGCAGGCCTGGCACATCCTCTTTTCTTCCGTCTATGAAATCACGGTCACGCGCTGGATAGAAGGCGCGCGTCTGGTAAAGAAACGCCTCGTTTCGATTCTCCCCGTGACGGATATCCCGCTTGCAGATGGTCCTTACGGCGTCTGCTTCGCCGCGAAATCGACGGCGCAGCTCTTCTTCTACTGCGGCGAAAAGGTCAGAAGCCTCAAGGCCAGGCAGAGCGAGAGGGACAAGATACGCCGCTTCTTTTTGAGGGAGGCAGACGGCATGGAAGGGGAAGTGCCATGCTTCCTCGTCCCGCTTTTCTCCTGCACGGAAGAAGAGATGGCGTACTGGAAGGCAGCCCTGCTTGCCGCCATTTCCGGCGGGGAAGTCCCTGAGGAAGATCCGGACAGCGAAGAGTACGAGGATGAGGATACTTTCTCGGCGGTGCTTGCCTATGAGGATTCGCCTGACATCAGGGATTTCTCGGAAGAAGAATCATCTGCGAATCTCAAAGTGATGATTCCAGCCGAGGAAGAAGGATTTCTTCATGAAACGGCATTCCGTCTCCTCATGGGCGCGGATAAGGCAGGGACGGTCATCCCCTCCGGCGCGGTGCGGAGGCTCTTCACGGAAGAGAACCGCGGCCTTCGCATGGCGCAGGGAGCGGCGGTACTATCGTTCCTTTTCTGCCTGACGGGCCTAGAAATGTTCGTCTCTGCCGAGAAGGATCTCCTCCATAAGAAGGAGCTTTCCATTTCCCTCTCGCCGGTCAGGAAGGAAATGGAAGCGTATGAGAAGGAGCAGCATGAGGCGCGGGCGCTCGAAGGCATGCTGCGGAAGCTGGAGAAGGAAAACATGCGCTGGGAACAGAAGCTCGCGTACCTCGGAGAATCGATGCCGTCCGGTGTCGTCTTGAGGGAAATCGCTGAGGAGAGCGGGGAAGTGCGCCTTGAAGGAACGGCGCAGACACCTGAGGCCGTCGGGTTTCTCCGCGATGTCGTCGCCTCTTCCTGGGGCGGTGAGACGAGAATCGGGAAGCGGAAGGGAAATCCGCTGACGAAGCTCACCGATTTCACAATTATCTGGACGAGGGCTGATGAAACGCCGAAGACGGATGCGCCCAGAAAAGCAGTCAAAAGGACGGTGAAGAAATGAGGCTCGAACCAATCCTGCATGATACGAAGTACAAGAGAGAGTACCTCGCGCTCGCCTTTCTCCTCGCCCTGACGGGCTGCTTTTTCGTCGAGCGTTCATGGGACAAGGAAGAATCGGCCGGCCTCATGGCGGCAGAGAACCAGAAGGCGCTCCACTTCAGGGCGCCGGAAGAGGGGACGTACCTGCCGTTTCTGACGGAGCTTTTCGGGAAAGCAAGCGCGCCGGAGCTTGCGGAAGCGCTCGAGGAGAGCGGCGCCACCGTGACGAATATCTCGGAAAGTGAAGGAACTATCGACGAAAACGGAAAATTTCAAAAAATACGTGTACAAGGTACCGGAAGCTTTGCCCAAATTGTCCGCGGCTTTGATATAATAAAAGGCAAAGAGAGATGGAATGCGATGGATCTCAAATCATTGAAAAGAGAGGGAGGACAGTTGTCCTTCGACGCGGAGATCCGTACCTTCCAAAGCCGAGGTACCTATGAAAAAGAGAAATATAGTTCTGATCGGTCCCATGGGGACAGGAAAGAGCCGCGCGGCGAGGATTCTCGCTGACGGCCTGGACTGGCAGCTGGCCGATACGGACCGCATGATGGAAAAGGACACGGGGATGCGCATCGCCGAGTACTACCAGAGTGCGGGGCCGGATGCGTTCACTGCCAAGGAAAAGGAAATCATCAACAGAGTGCGCTTCTACCATGAGGCGGTGATTGCGATGGGCGGAAATTATCCCATGACGGAGGAGAAATTTCATCTCCTCTCCGAGCATGGTGTCGTCATCCTGCTCTATGCGAAACCATTCCGCCTGGCCGAGCGCGTGAGGCGCCGCATCGGGAAACGTCCGACGATGGACTACTCCGATGTGGACGGATACGTCCGTCAGATGCTGAGGAAATGGACGAAATGGAGAGACAGGGTCGATCTTGTCATCAATACGACGAACTGCCATCCGGAACAGACAGCGCTCATGATTGCGCGCTACATTGACAAGCACAATATAGGATTTGCAGCACGGCGGGGACCGGGGTATCCCGGCCGTGAGGAACATACCGAGAAGAGAGAGCGGAACGGCCGGCCCTCTTCCCATGGGAGAAGATCCCAGTAGTCGGCCGCAGGGAGGGATTTTCATGAAAAGACTAGCTGTGCTCACAAGCGGCGGAGATGCGCCGGGCATGAATGCGGCCGTACGGGCGGTCGTAAGGACAGCCCTGGCGCTTGGATGCCAGATTTATGGAATATACAGAGGCTATGCAGGACTTCTGGACAATGACTTCGTCCGCATGGAATCCTCCTCCGTGAGCGGCGTTGTCCTCCATGGCGGCACCATGCTGAAAACGGCCAGATGCAAGGAATTCTTGGAAGAAGAAAACCAGATCAAAGCGGCAGAAACGCTGAAGCGTAGAGGCATAGACGGCCTCGTCGTCGTAGGCGGGGACGGCTCCATCAAAGGCGCCGAAGTCCTTTCGAAACTGGGCATTTCGACCGTCACCATTCCGGGCACTATCGATAACGACATGCACGGCACCGATGAAACCATCGGTCACGATACCGCCGTGAATGCCGTCGTATCCGCTGTCAGCCGCATCCGCGACACCGCCAGCGCCCACAACCGCGCTGCCATCGTCGAAGTCATGGGACGCTTTGCAGGAAACATCGCTTTAGACTCAGGCCTTGCCTGCGGCGCCGAATACATCCTCGTCCCTGAAGTTCCCTTCAGCCGCAAGAAACTCGCCAGAAGCCTCAAACGACAGATGGAAGAGGGCAGGACGAACAGCATCATCATCTGCGCAGAAGGCGCCGATGACGGAAGAGCCCTCGGCGAATGGCTCAAGGAACGCACTGACATCGACATCTGCACCACTATCTTGGGCTTCATCCAGAGAGGCGGCCAGCCAAGCGCCAAAGACGCCATCCTTGGATCCACCCTAGGAGCCGCAGCCGTCAAAGCACTCCTTGATGGAGAAACAGCCGCCCTCGTCGGTATGTGGGAAGGCAAAGTCAGAAAAGTATCCTACGAAGATGCAAAACATATAAAGAAACCCTTCAACCAGAAACTCTACGACCTGGCAGAAATGCTTGGCGCAGCCCAGGTAGAAGGAAACATAAGAGAATCAGGACTGTAAGAAAAAGAAGAAGGAACTGTGGCAAAACGCCTTTGACCTTGCCCTGGAAGGGAAGGTGCCCGACCTCAAATTCTGATGTCGGGCGGATGAGTTGCATTTCCTCAGCCGAAGGCTGGTTGTATGGTTTTCTGTCTTCAGCTAATCCCAAGATACTTGCGGGTATCCTCTAGTCAAATATACCGTCACGAAAGGCGGCTGTGACGAAATGATTTTACATTTCCACAGCCGCTTTCTTTATACATTCATATCTGTCATGTTTTCTCTGTTCTATGAAATGTTATAATAAAAAGTACGGGAAATCCCCGCGTTACAGAGCCGCTCTCTTTCCTTCCGGCCATGCGCCTGAAGTCTGCGGTCTTTTTCAAAAAAAGAATGGAGAAATCTTATGCTTACTAAGGAATTACAGAAGAAACAAGACGATCTGGAAGCATACCTGAAGGAGCTCGGCAGCGTCATGCTGGCGTTCTCCGGCGGCGTGGATTCCACATACCTTATGCATGAAGCTCATAAAGTCCTCGGCGACAAAGCCATGGCTGTCACGATGAATCTCGCATCCGTTCCTGAAAGGGAAGTGGCTGACGCGATGGAATACTGCACGAAGGAAGGCATCCGCCAGAAGGTCATCAAGATGGACCAGTTCGCCATCGAAGGCTTCGCTGAAAATCCGACGAACCGCTGCTATCTCTGCAAGCACTTCCTTTTCAGCACGCTGCAGCAGATTGCCAAAGAAGAAGGCTTCGCTTACGTCATCGACGGGACAAATATGAACGATGCATCGCAGTACAGGCCTGGTCTCACAGCGCTTTCAGAGCTCGGCATCAAGAGCCCGCTCCGTCATGCCGGACTTTACAAGGCAGACATCCGTGCCCTTTCCAAAGAAGCCGGCCTTGCCACATGGAGCAAGCCGTCCTTTGCCTGCATGGCGACACGTTTCGTTTACAACGAAGGCATCACGGCCAAGAAGCTTGCGATGGTCGAAGCAGCGGAGAATTTCCTTTTCTCCAAAGGCTTCACACAGCTCCGCGTCCGCGTGCATGAAGGAAATCTGGCGCGCATCGAAGTGCTCCCGGGAGAACTCTTCAAGCTCTTCAAGCTGCACGATGAAGTCTCCCGCGTATTCAAAGCGATCGGCTTCACGTATGTGACGATGGATCTTCTGGGCTACCGTATGGGAAGCATGGATGAAGTATTGAGCAAGGATCAGTTGGAAATGTAAGAAAGCGGTGAGACGATGGATGTCAGGGAAATACTCGAAGAAGTGAAGAAGGGGACGATGGATACGGCAGCGGCCGAAGAGCTGCTCCGCGCCAACCCTGCTTCGCGTTCGTATGAGGAAATGGGATATGCAAAGCTCGACACGGACAGAAGAGAAAGGTCCGGCTTTGCCGAGGTCGTATACTGCCAGGGAAAGTCCGACAAGTTCATAGCAGACATTTTCCAGAAGCTCTATGAGCTGGACGGGGAAGTCTTCGGGACGCGTGCTTCTTCCCACCAGTATGAACTCGTGAAAGAGAGGATCCCCGACATTTCCTATGACCCCGTCTCCCATATCCTGAAGAAGGAAAAAGAAGGAAAGAAACGTATCGGCTGCGTCGCGGTCTGCACAGGCGGCACGGCGGACATTTCCGTCGCCGAAGAAGCGGCCCAGACGGGTGAATACTTCGGCACGCATGTCGAGCGCATTTACGACGTGGGCGTGAGCGGCATCCACAGGATTCTTTCCAAGGAAACCCTGGTCAGGAGCGCGAACTGCGTCGTCGCCGTCGCCGGGATGGAAGGGGCTCTTGCTTCTGTCATCGGAGGCCTCGTGAAGAATCCCGTCATCGCCGTTCCGACATCGGTCGGCTATGGCGCCAGCTTCCACGGCCTTTCGGCGCTTCTGACGATGATCAATTCCTGCGCGAACGGCATCGTCACAGTCAATATTGATAATGGATTTGGCGCCGGCTACGTGGCGACCCAAATTAACAGGCTTGCAGAAAGGGGAAAAATCAGTGAGTAAAAAATTATATCTGGAAACCGGTTCCGGCATCAGCGGAGATATGTTCGTTGCTGCCATGCTTGATTTGGGCGCTGACCGGAAAGCACTGGAAGCAGCACTCGCTTCCCTTCCGGTGAAGGGCTTCAAGACAGAAATCTCCCGCGTACAGAAATCCGGCATCGACTGTTGCGACTTCAATGTCATCCTCGATGCAGAACATGAAAACCACGACCATGACATGGCATACCTCTACGGCCCTGATCCGGTCGTTTCTTCCGATGTCCCGGAAGAACATCATCACCATCATGACGAGGAAGGGGAGCACCATTGCCACTGCCATGAAGACGGTGAACACCATCACCATCATGATGAAGAAGGCGAGCACCACTGCCATTGCCATGAAGAGGGTGAACACCACCACCATCACGACGAAGAAGGCGAACATCATCATCATCATGACGAAGAAGGCGAACATCATCATCATCATGACGAAGAAGGCGAACATCATTGCCACTGCCATGAAGACGGCGAACATCATCATCACCATGACGAAGAAGGCGAGCACCACTGCCACTGCCATGAAGACGGTGAAGAACATCATCATCACCACCATCATGATGAGGAAGAACACCATTGCCCGCACTTCCATGGCGAGGAAGGACACCATCATCATCACCATGATGAAGAACATCACTGCCCGCATTTCCATGGCGAAGAGGGCCATCATCATGATCATGACCACGTTCATGGCCATCACCACCATCACGAACACCGCAATCTGGCGGATGTCATGGCGGTCATTGACGGCGCTTCCATGACGGATCATGCCCGTGAAATCGCAAAGAAGATTTTCATGCTCATTGCGGAAGCAGAAGCGAAAGCACACAACCTTCCGATCGATGAGGTCCACTTCCACGAAGTCGGCGCTGTCGATTCCATCGTGGATATCATTTCCGCTGCCGTCTGCTTCGACAGCCTTGGCATTTCCGAAGTCATCGTGCCAAAGCTTTCCGAAGGCACAGGCACTGTCCGCTGCCAGCATGGCCGCCTGCCCGTACCGGTGCCAGCTACGCTGAACATCGTGACTGCCTGCGGCATGCCGCTTGAAATCATGGATGCCACAGGGGAATTCGTCACCCCGACTGGTGCTGCGATTGCATGCGCACTGGCTACATCCCACACGCTTCCGTCCCTTTTCCGCATCGAACGCATCGGCCTTGGCGCAGGCAAACGCGCTTACACCGAAAGAGCCGGCATTCTCCGCGCACTCCTCATTTCCGACGATCAGGGAGAAGGAGAAAGAGACGAAGTCCTGAAGATTGAAACCGACATCGACGACTGCTCGGGCGAAGTCCTGGGCTACACCCTTGAAAAGCTGATGCAGGCAGGGGCGCTCGACGTCCACTATGCGCCGGTATTCATGAAGAAGAACCGTCCTGCTTGGGAACTGACCGTTATCTGCAAGAAGGAAATCCGTGAAACACTGGAAGACATCATTTTCCGCGAAACGACGACCATCGGCGTCCGCGAATTTCCAAGCGTCATGCGCGTCATCCTGAAGCGCGAAGAAAGGGAAGTCGAAACACCTTTCGGGCAGGCACTTGTGAAGCAGGTCACATTTTCCGATACCGTCCGCAACTATCCGGAATACGAATCCGTGAAAGCACTGGCGGAAGAAAATGAAGCGTCCTTCCATGAAGTATTTGAAGCTGTCCGCAAAGCGGCAGAAGAATTAGATTGATTACGAAAGAGCGGCGGGATTGGCAGCCGCCCTTTTCATTGCAGGTCCGGAGGGATCCATCATGCTGACCATTGAGAATTTATATTTTTCCTACACGGGGAGCGCTCCCTGGCTCCTGGAAAACGTCGATTTCCATCTGGCGGGCGGAGAGTATATTTCCATCGTAGGAAATAATGGAAGCGGCAAGAGCACCCTTCTGAAAATCATACTGGGCTTCTTGAAACCGGTCTCCGGGACGGTCACGCGCCGCGCCCGCCGCATCGGCTACGTACCGCAGCGGTTCGCCTCGGATGCCTCCTTTCCCATCACCGTGGAAGAAGTCATCCATTCCTACGGGAAACTGCTGCATTTGAAGAAAATCGACGTGGATCAGGTCCTTTCCGTGACAGGCATGGAAGGGTACAAGAAACAGCTCATGGGAAGCCTCTCGGGCGGCCAGCATCAGAAAGTGCTGATCGCAAGGGCGCTCATGGGAAGCCCTGATCTCCTCATCCTCGATGAACCATCGACCGGCGTCGACCTGACCAGCCAGCGCGACATCTACAAGGAACTCGATACCCTCCATAAGGACAAGGGCGTCACCATCCTTGCCGTCGAGCACAACCTCGCTGAGGCAGGCAAAGTATCCGACCGCCTCTACCACGTCGAACACGGACACGGCCACCTCTGCAGTGTCCGCCATTATATAGAAGAATACATAGAAAAGGAGGGCGGCCATGTTTAGTTATACCTTCATGCAGAATGCGCTCATCATTTCCATCTGCATCGCCGTTCTCTGCCCATGCATCGGACTTTTCCTGGTGCTGAAACGGTACTCGATGATCGGGGATACCCTGGCGCACTCGTCTCTGGCGGGTGTCACGCTCGGGCTTCTCTTCCGGGAGAGTCCTGTCCTCGTTTCCTTCGTCTTCACCGCCTTTGCGGGGATGATGATCGAATTTCTCCGGCAGTATTTCAAGAAATATACCGACCTCATCCTGTCCGTCGTCCTTTCCGTCTCCGTGGGCATCGCCATCACGCTGATCAGCTCCGGGCGTCTCCATGCCAATGCCGACGCCTACCTCTTCGGCTCGATGCTGACGGTCAGCAATGAGGACATGGCGATCACAGGGCTCCTAAGCCTTGCCGCCGTCCTGACGGTTATCCTGAACTATCACCAGCTTCTCTACATCACCTACGATGAAGAAGCAGCGCGCGTTGCCGGCGCGCACGTCAAAGTACTGAATTATGTCTTCGCCTTCCTTGTGGCGGCTGTCATCTCCGTTTCCATCCGATCTGTCGGGATATTAGTCATTACCTCGATGATCACGCTTCCGGTGGCCTCGGCGCTGCAGCTGGGGAAAGGTTTCCGCGCAACCTTCCTCGCCGCGATGGTGTACAGTTTCCTGTCCATACTGGGGGGCTTCTTCGCATCCTATTACATAGGCGCAGCACCGGGCGGCGTCACAGCGCTCTTTGCCGCCGGACTGCTCCTTGTGACGATCCTGGCGAAAAAAGTCCTGCGCTGATGAGTCCGCATTTCCTGGGAGGAAGGGAATGCGTCTCCGGTACTCGGATCCGGCGGCCCGGCCGCCATTAGAAGAAAAAGGAGTATTTCTATCATGAAATTGTGGAAAAAATTGGCTTTAGCTGGCGCGGCAGCTTGCCTCATCATTACAGCAGGCTGTGGCAAGGAAGAGAAACCGGCGGCATCTGCCCCGGCAGGGAAAGTTCCCGTCACCGTATCCTTTGGAGCCATGAAAGAGCTCACGCAGGCCATCGGGGGAGACCGCGTAGCTATCACTGTCATCATACCAGACGGCACAGAACCCCACGAATTTGAACCTAAAGCATCCGACATGATGCGCGTCAAAGATTCCAAAGTCTTCATCTACAACGGGATGGGCATGGAACGCTGGGCGCCAGAGATGCTCAAGAGCATGAAAGACGGCCCCGTCGCTGTCGTTGCATCCAAGGGAATCGACCCCATCCGCCTGACGGATAAGGATGAAATCAAGGAACACGGCGACTTTGACCCGCACGTCTGGCTCGGACCGGAAGAAGCAAGAAAAGAAGCAAAGAACATCGCTGATGCCCTTGCTGCCGCTTCTCCTGAAAACAAGGAATACTTCGAAAAGAACTATGAGAAGCTCGACAAAGACCTCACGGCTATGACCGAAGAGTACAAAAAGAAACTCTCGACCGGCCACAGTAAAGAACTCCTTGCAGGCCATGCAGCCTTCGGCTACCTCTGCCGTGACTTCGGCCTGACACAGGCCAGCGTCGAAGACGCATTCGCATCCGGCGAACCGTCCCCGGCCAAACTTGCAGACATCATCGACTTCTGCAAGAAGCACAACGTCAAGACCATCTTCACCGAAGACATGATCAGCCCGGCCCTGACCGAGACTATCTCCAAAGAAGCCGGCGCCAAAGTCGAAACCCTTGACACCATAGAAAGCGGCGAACAAGACGCAAACTATGTCAAGACCATGAAAGAAAACCTGGAAAAAATCGACAAAGGACTTGCGCTGAACTGATTTGATTGATTTGAGAATTGAAAAAGGAAGGGGCTGTGGCAAAATCCGCCAAGACGCTCTTTCTCCTTTTCTCGAACGAAGTTCGGTTTAAGGGTGTTAACCTTGCTCCGAAGGAGAAGGTCCCGGCGAAGCCGGGGAATACAGTAGTTCCACGAGCGTAGCGAGGTTTTGAGGTTCTCAGATTGTAGAGATTGTATATCTATGTTAGATTAATTCTCTGGGCAGCTATATCAACACAAAGAAGGGGTTGTGGCAAAATGATTGTACATTTTGCCACAGCTTCTTCTTTTATTTTTTTGATGCAATTTCTCCTTTTCAAAAGAAAAATGAATGGTACTTTATAGCTAACTTTGACAAGATAAAAGTCAAAAAATCAATAAGTTTAGAACGTGAATGTTCCGTAAATATGCGGGCTTTCAAAAATCGAAAAATAAAAGTCAAAATTTTTTTTAGCACTCTCTTGACTTAAGTGCTAAAAGTGCTATACTATAGTTGTCAGGAGGAAAGGGGCCCCGGGAATCCTAAAAGTTTGACAACGCAAATGCAAGCGCAAAAGGAAAGAGGTCATTATTATGAGAAGCTTGATTCCATTTGATGGTTTGTTTGGTGATACGGTCCTGGATCATTTCTTTGATGATGTTCCGACCATTTACAAAGATTATGTTTCCGTTCCAAAAGCGGATATTGAAGATCTGAAAGATCACTATGAAGTAACCTGTGACATGCCGGGCTACACAAAAGATGAGATTCAGGTCACTTACGAAAACGGTATCCTGTCCCTGTCCGCAAAGAGAGAAGACACGAAGGAAACGAAAGACGCAGATCGTAAGTTTATCCGCCGTGAACGCAGCTCCGCCGGTTTCCAGCGTCAGTTCGCCGTGAGTGGCGTCAAGGAAGAGGGCATCAAAGCCAGCCTGAAGGATGGCGTTTTGAAAGTAGAGCTCCCGAAATCCGGGAAACCTGAAATCGAACCGTCCCATAAAATTCAGATCGACTGACCGGTGAGCCGCATGGGAGATGATTCTCCCGCCGGATGCATATACTCCTGAGGAGGTCCCGGCAAGGACGAAAATTCTCGCCGGGACTTTTTCGCGTCCAAAAACAGCAGCGCTCAAGGCAGCGCCTGAAGTTATATAAATCTTATATGACAACTTATACATATTTCCTTAGTAGACGATCAAGGGCCCTTTTGACAATGCATCACGTGTTAGAAGAGCCCTTATTTTTATGGCGCTATGTCCCATTCCCTTCGATAAAACCGAAGATTTCACAGTGTATTCCAGACGCTTGATTAAATGTCTACTTTGTCAACCTATTGTGAACTAAAGTAAATACTGAAATTGACAAATAAACCGTTTATAGAATATACTATTTCATAAAGTGACAGTGCAGATTCCTGCGGTCATTTTACAGGTTAATCTCCAATACCTGGGAAACCATTTTTTTATTCGGGAGGAATTACATATGGAAAGCTCTTGTGAGGAAATCATTCGCCTGGCCAACAAAGTGTTGGACGGGGGAGAGATCACTAGAGAAGAAGCAGGCCGTCTGATCCGTACAAAGGATGAAGATACCATGCTGCTTCTGGCTATGGCAGATAAGATCCGTCAGAAGTACAACGGCAATGCTGTTGACTTCTGCGCCATCATCAATGCGCGCAGCGGACACTGCCAGGAGGACTGCAAATTCTGCGCGCAGTCCGGTCATTACAGGACGGGAGCTACGACTTACCGTCTTTTGCCGGAGGACCAGATTCTGGCCGCTGCCAAGAAAGCCAAGGATGCGGGCGCTGTCCGTTTCTCTCTGGTAACGAGCGGAAGAAATCAGGATAATCCGAATGAATTCGAGGAAATCATCGATGTCGTGAAGAAGATTCACGATCAGGTGGGCATTGAAGTCTGCTGCTCCCTGGGCCTCATCACTGAGGAACAGGCCATCCGTCTTCGCGAAGCAGGCATCACAAGAATCCACTGCAACATCGAAACATCACCGTCGTATTTCCCGGAAATCTGCACCACGCACACGATGGAAGATAAGGAAGACATCATCCAGACAGCGCAGAAGGCAGGCATCCGCGTATGCTCGGGCGGCATCATCGGACTGGGCGAAGACCTCGACCAGCGTGTGGAAATGGCATTCCATCTGAAAAAGCTCCACATCGACTCTGTTCCGTTGAATATCCTCAACCCTGTCGAAGGGACACCGTTCTACACGAACGAACGTCTGGCTCCGCTGGAAGTGCTCCGTACATTTGCAGTATTCCGCTTCGTACTTCCAAAAGCGCTCATCCGCACAGCAGGCGGACGTGAAGTCAATCTTCGCAGCCTCCAGGCACATGCTCTCTCGGGCGGCCTGAACGGCATCATGGTCGGCGGTTATCTGACCACCGGCGGTAGAAATCCGAGAGAAGACCTGACCATGGTCAACGATCTGGGAAGAAGCAGAACCCAGCCACAGCTTTAAGCCTCACGGAAATTTCCCGATTTCCGAGGGGTCAGAATTACGCATTTGACGCGTAAGGTTTCACCAAGGAGAGACCCTGTTACTATACAACAGGATGTATTCATTTAAGGAGTGGTCATTCGTGGAAAGCGGTTGTGAACAGATTTTAAAAATTACAGACAGAATTCTGGACGGCGGAGAAATCACCGAAGAAGAAGCAAAAGCACTGATTCGTACGACAGACGAAGACACCATGCTTCTTCTGGCATGCGCTGATAAGATCCGTCAGAAATTCTCCGGCAGAAGCGTCGACCTCTGCGCCATCGTCAATGCAAGAAGCGGACGCTGCCAGGAAGACTGCAAGTTCTGCGCCCAGTCTGCCCGTTACGACACAGGCATAGACAATTACACCTTCCTGCCGGAAGAAGAAGTCATGAAAGCAGCCCAGAAAGCGAAAGAAGCAGGCGCTGCCCGCTTCGATATCGTTACCGCAGGCCGGGATCAGAGAAATCCGAAAGACTTCGCAGAAATTCTGCATCTCATCCGCCGTATCCGCACGGAAATCGGCATCGAAGTCTGCTGCTCGCTTGGTTTCCTCACACAGGAACAAGCATACCAGCTCAGTGAAGCCGGCGTAAACCGTCTTCACTGCAACATTGAATCCGCACCTTCCTTCTTCCAGGAAGTCTGCACCACACATACCGCCGAGGAAAAAGCTGAGAACATCCAGCGTGCTCAGAAAGCCGGCATCCGCGTCTGCTGCGGCGGCATCCTCGGTCTGGGCGAAACCCTCGACCAGAGAGTCGAGATGGCTTTCCATCTGAAGAAACTGCACATTGATGCGATTCCGCTCAACGTGCTGAACCCGATTCCGGGAACCCCTTATGAACACAACGAGCCTCTGGCTCCATTGGAAATTCTCCGTTCATTCGCTATGTTCCGCTTCGTGCTGCCAAAGGCACAGATCCGTACAGCAGGCGGCCGCCAGCTGAACTTAAGAAGCCTGCAGTCCATGGCTCTGGCAGGCGGAATGAATGGCGTCATGATCGGCAATTACCTCACCAGCAAGGGATCTGACCCGCATGATGATCTCACCATGCTGCGCGACCTCGGTCGTACAAGAACCATGCCGAACGTACAGTAAGTGGAAGAGGCATGCCGCAGGGCGTGCCTTTTTCCTTGATCATACCGGGAAGAACCAATGGGAGGGACAATGAATCAGGATATAGCGCTCATTACCGAGTATATGGACAAAGTCCTGGAAGGCGGAGAAATAACAAGGGAAATGGCGGAGAAACTTCTCGACTGCGGGAAGCGCGAACCCTATTTCCTCATAGCCTCCGCCGACCGCATCCGCCGCACTTTCTGCGGAGATGAGATGCACTTCTGCAGCGACGTCAACGCAAGAAGCGGACGCTGCAGCGAAAACTGCCGCTTCTGCGCGCAGTCAGGCTGGTACAACACAGGCGTCAAGGAGTATCCGCTCCGCCGTCCTGAAGAACTTCTCAAAGAAGCCCGTCAGGCAGAAGCCTATGGCGCCGAACGATTCGGCATCGTCACCAGCGGGAGAGGCCAGACCGATCCCAAACAATTCGAATCCATCGTCGAAACAGTACGCCTCGTGACACAGCACACCGGACTTTCCGTCTGCTGCTCACTGGGGCTCCTTACCGACGAACAGCTGAAGAGACTCAAGGAAGCAGGCTGCGAAAGAATCCACTGCAACCTGGAAACGTCGAGAGATTATTTCCCCGAAATATGCACCACGCATACCTATGACGAGAAAATGAACCACATCCGCCGCATCCAGGACGCAGGACTCGACGTCTGCTCCGGAGGCATCTTCGGCCTGGGAGAAACGGAAAAAGACCGCCTCGACATGGCCTTCGCCCTGAAGGGAAGAGACATCCGCTCCGTCCCCTTAAACATCTTCAACCCGATCCCGGGCACCCCGATGGGAGAAACCAAGCCGCCGCAGCCGCTTGAAATCCTCCGCTACTTCGCCGTCTACCGCTTCATCCTGCCCCACGCCATCATCCGCGTATGCGCAGGAAGAGAAGGAGGCCTCCGCGACATGCAGTCCTTCGCACTCGCCGCCGGCCTCAATGGCGCCATGATAGGAGGCTACCTCACCATCGCCGGCCGTCCCCCAGAAAAGGACAAACAAATGGCACGCGACCTAGGCCGCGTCCTCTAAATGGGAAAAAAAGAATGCACAGCATTAGTGGGTGCGTCTTAGGGATTTTTTTCTTGCTTGCTCGGAAGTTCCACTGCTCCGATACAGTTGTAAATAATTTGAATACGCTGTGTCCTGTGACCGTCAATCTTTTCAGCTTTAAATACGATTATCTTTTCAACAAATTCTCGAATAATCTCGGCATCCAATTTCTTGATGTCTGTGTACTTTCTGACCAATGATAGGAAGTGTTCAGCATTGAGGGATTTTTCTTTTGCATGGTCAATGAAGTCCTGCAAGTCAGTCACACGGACAGCAAGTTCTTTTTGCTCGGCTTCGTATGTAGCAGACATTTTCATAAAACGCTCATCACTGATTTTGCCTTCCACATTGTCCTCATAGAGCCTTTGGATAATGGTATCCAACTTGTTGATACGAGCCTTTGCCTGTTCATATTCTTTGTGGCTGTCCTTTAATTCCTTGTTTAGTTCCCTTTCAGAATTGCTCGTAATAAGCTGCAAAAACTCATCTTCATGTTCTCTTGCAAATGAGGTCACACGCTGTAAATCCTGTAACAATAATTGCTCTACCACAACATTTCTGATTTGATGGGAAACACAATTGTTTTTTCCACGCTTGCGATAAGTGGAGCATACCATATGCTCCTTATCGTGTTCCCAACCTCTTGCACGAACTTGATACATTTTGCAGCCACAATCAGCACAATATATCATGCCGGAGAGGATTGGCATTTCCCCCATAAAGGTTAGCCTGCGTCTGCCATCACGGATTCGCTGAACAATATCAAAAGTTTCTTTCTCGATAATAGCTTCATGGGTATTCTCAAAAATCTGCCACTGTGATGGGGCATTCTTCATTTGCTTCTTTTGTTTGTAGGACTTACGATAAGTCTTAAAGTTAACTGTGTGACCAAGATATTCTTGTCTTTCCAAGATGTGAACAACCGTACTCTGTGTCCAACGATATGGTTCTTTGGTCAATTTTAATGCAGCGGCATTGCGACCATTATCTTTTGCGTATTCCACAGGTGTTAATATTTTTCGCTTTGCCAGTTCCTTTGCAATCTGTGAGGGACCATAACCCGAAACACACAAATGGAATATTTCCTTAACTACCTCGGCTGCTTCATCATCAATAATCCAATGGAGTTTATCCTGTGGGTCTTTCACATATCCATATGGTGGATTGGTGCAGAGTGGCTTGCCCGATTCTCCCTTTGCCTTGAATACGGCTCTGATTTTCTTGCTCGTGTCCTTAGCATACCATTCATTGATGATATTTAAAAATGGGGTAAAATCGCTGTCCTGTTGGTTGGCACTGTCAACACCATTGTTAATTGCGATAAAGCGAACATCTGCCTCAAGGAATGCCACCTCGGTGTAATAACCAACTTTCAGATAATCTCTGCCAAGTCTGGACATATCCTTTACGATAATGGTGGCAACATTGCCATCGTCCATCTCAGCTATCATCTTCTGAAAATCAGGTCTATCAAAGTTAGTGCCACTAAAACCATCGTCAACGAAAAATTTTGTGTTTCTAAATCCATTGTCTTCAGCGTATTTCTGTAAAATTGCTTTTTGATTCTTGATACTGTTGCTGTCACCTTGAAGTTCATCATCACGGGATAATCTGCAATAAAGTGCTGTGATTTTTTCCCCAAGGGCTGCATTCATGTTAGGCTGTCTATTCATATTTTTTGCTCCTTTCCGACAGCCTTCAAGCGGTAAATCATGCTGACCTTTGGCATTGATACCTCCGGTCAGTATGACATATTACCGTACTATTTCACTGAAGTGTAGTCTTTTTGCGATAATAATTGTGTTGTTTCTGATAACTTTACAAGGTCTTTGGTATTGTTCATAATGAGCTTTTTGACCTTGGTATAGGCAGTTTCTTTGGCTTTATCACTAACCAGAGATTCCACAATATACACCGTTCCACCAATGGAAGTTTCGGTGATACGGCTTTTGCTGTTTTCTGTTGTCATAATGTATGCACCTTTCTCCATCGGCAGATAGTGTGGTGTAATGTTACTCTGTAATCTGAACTACCTTGACTGCATCAAGGCGAACCAACCGTCCATCTACGAATTCAAAGGCAAGGTAGCCAATCTGGTCATGTAGCGTAAATTTTTCTTTTAGAGTTCTGACACTCACTAACTTTCTGTCAACCACCCAATAATATGAGAAGTCACCGAATGCCACAGGCTTAGCACCTACTCCAATCGAGGGCATTTCATTGGAGATAATCACAGGCTTGCCCATAAGCGTATCTGCACTTCCACGCCATAAAAAGTTACCATCATTGTCTTTAAGATTACGAAGATAAAGTACTGTTTCATCGTTCATCATAAAACTGCCGTTGGTGCGATATTCAGCTTTTACAGAGAAGAATAATTTGTAGATATCTTCAAAGGTAAGTGTTGTGGCAGTTGTACCAAGCTCTGCACCACCCGTTTGGGCAAGAATGCCCACAGGCTCAGCAGTGCCACTACCATTGATAAATCCGTGTTCCTCGCCTTTAGCAAAGTTCAGTGCAAGACGGTCTGTAAGGTAGTTTTCAATATTAAAGCTGATATCGTGGATAAAGTCCTCATCGAGTTTTACAAATGCTGCTAATTTGCAGCTTTCCAGTCTGTGTTCCGTGAAATCTTCAATACCTTCATAGATAGGAATACTTCCACCTTCCGGTACCCACATCGCCATATCCTCGCAGTCTTTGGCAAAGATACGGTAGCCATTGTTCAAAGCTTTGATGTTTGTTCCGATACGTCTGAACAGACTTTTCTTTCTTAATGCATCAGAATATTTATTCTGAGCAATCATAGGCAGTGGATACGCTCCTGTGGAACGGTCAACGCACATAGAAAGCGCTTCTTCGCAGCCTTCATAACCACGAGTAAAGTTCCAAAAGTTAATATCATATTCCGGGTCTCCTGTATGGAGAGTTATAATTTTGTTTTCATTCATGATGAAAATCCTCCGTAAATGTTTGATTTCTTTGATTAAATGTAGTTTTTTCAAACGCTTTCCAACGGATAGCAAGGCTGAAAAGCCTATAAATACGCCATTTTGGCTCTTAGCCTGTGGGGTTAATCACCCCTTTGAATTTGCGACTTTGTGCGTGAGAGCCTTGCCCCGTTTTCCGCTATAACAGTGGTAGAGATTTTGACCGCCCCTACCTCAATTACTGTTTACTGAATCTTGCTTGGTTTCAGATAAAGACCACGCTTTTTGCAGAAGTCCGCAAGGTCTTCACAATCTGCAATATCAAATTCATAATGACCTCCGCTAAAATGAAAATGATATTCCTTTGAGAATGTAATAGGAATGTTGTCCTTGGTATAAAGCACAATCTTGTTGTGGAGCTTGAAATACTTCTCGAATTCTCCTTTGTTCATCATGGCAAACGCCTCCTTAATTTTTGTTACAGGAACTGCATACATACAGTTCTCGTCTATTGTCATCAACCGCTTTGCCAATAAGCTTTAATGGCTTACCACACATAGGGCAGTGAATGGTAAATTCTCCTGTTGCTCTAAACTCTTTGGCATTTTTGATACACAAGCGGAAGTGGTGCGGAATCATTTCTTCCAACCACAGGCTGTGGTTACGGCTTACGGTATCACGATTGTAAGCAGGGAACAGTGCAGCCTTTTCTGTGCCCTCGGTGTCGCAGTCGACAACCGGGTAATATTTGGTTTCCTTCATTTGCTATACTTCCTTTCCGTCAGTATCGAAGAATCGACCTTTGCAATAAGCAAGTGCCTCTTCGTATGTACCAAAGTACACACTGGAGAAATTGCACTCGACTTTCTAGATACCAAGTTCCTTATTGCGTGACACAGCCACAGGCTGACCGGATTTGTTTTGCAACAGCAGATTGCATTCATACCCTTTGCGGGAGAAATCTTCTGCATGATGCTTCACAGGCTTTAAGCCGTAGAAAAAGTTAAACTTCATAATTGTTTGCTCCTTTCGTTGTTGTTGCTTTCCACAATTGGAATGCGAGTTATGCTCATTTTTGAGCAAAAGTTATGCAAGCATAGGCATCACCCCTTTCAATTTCACAGTTGTGGGGCATATTGTGGCAAGTAATAATGGTTATATGAAAATATTGATTTCCTATAGAGAAATACCTATATTACTTGCCCCATACTGCCCCTGTGTTTATTCAAGAAAATCTGACAGCAACCGATAGCCAATAACCATTGTGGTTTTCTCTCCGCCGGACTTCGGACGCTTACGCTTGACTTCCGTTAAAGAGGAAAGGCTCTGCTTAAAATTCTTCATGCTTTCTGCATATTGCCCGTTTTCGATACACCATGATTTGTAACGGTTATACACCACAGAGGTGCGTTCTTCATAATCAGCACCTTCCTGCAAACAGTCCTCGATAAATAGTAGAGTTTTATTGCTGTCATGCTCATATTGACCTGTGGCATTGATAACCGACTGCGGCATCTTAAGTCCATGCTTATGTAACTGCTTATAGCCTTTTAACAGCCAGTTAAGGATTGCTGATTGCACCTGTGGTTTCATAAATTCTCGCTTTAAGCCTTTATCCTGTTCGGATTCAGCGAAGTGCCGTTCAAAGGGAATGATGATAACTCGTCCACTAGCAAATACGGTCATATCGTTTACCACAGGCAGATAATTGGTGTTGATATATAGCTTGAACTGTGGTGCAAAATCGAAGCTGTTCTCATGGAGAAAACGAGCATTGATAGTGTCATTTCCTGTCATGTTTTTTACTAAAGCTGCGTTCAGCACCAGACTTTTCCCTGGCTCTGCAATATTCACAAAGCGAACTCCAGCAAGGCGGGCAACATCTTCACTTGGCTGAGAACTGTTGGTGCTGTTCTTCTGAGCAATGGTTTCAGGTCTTGCGGTGCAGCCATAACTGCCGAATACCTTTAATACGCTTTCACAGAGCGTACCTTTGCCATTTCTGGTGGTAGCACCATAGAGGATACTCATGCATTCATGACGGGTATCACCACTAAGGGCATAACCCAGAACCTTTTGCAGGAACATGGCTCGTTCTTTATCACCACTCATAATTTCTGTTATGAAATTATCCCAACGATCACTGTGAACCAAAGGGTCGTAAGCAACAGCAGATAATTTTGTTAACAGGTCACTGCTGCAATGCTCCGTAAACTTCCCACTATCAAGGTGTAGAGTGCCATTACTACAATTGAAGATGTAAGGGTCGTTATCAAATTCCATATAGGAAATAGGATGATGCACCTGTGCGTCCTTTAGAACATTTACACGGTAGCCATGCGTCTGCCATCGCTTGGAATAATCCATGTAACTTTTTCTCTGATGCTCGTCCTTTATCTCCAGAGCATACAAATGGAGCAGATTTGCAAGTTCCATGCAATATCGCATTGCTTTTAGTCCACCTGTATCCGTAGACCAGATACCATCGGCATAGCAGAACCAAGACCTGCGTTCAGGAACATAGCGAAGAACTTCTTTATAGAAGTCTGCAAACAGCTTTCCTGCACCGATGTCCGTCCACGGGTATTTCAGTGTATCCGCAGGATTTAACGCAATGAGCCTTTGCAGTTCATCATTGAAATCCGTATTGAGATTGGTTTTGATTGGCTGATAGAAATTCTTCATATTGCCGACAGCTTTCATAACCGTGAGATTGCCATAGGTGTCTGCACCTCGCTGTTCATCCCACTTGTCACGATATAGTGCCGATTGGCGAAAGAGCCTGTCTACTTGTTCCATATTTCCATTGCAATAAAATGTAAGCATAGAACAGAGTGCTGCATCAGCCTCACTATGAGAGGAATAACCTACGGTATCTGCATTCCACAATTTTTTGAACTTCTCGCCATTCACTGCATTCATACCTTTTTCCAACACGCTCTCGTCAGAAAGATAGCTGTCACGCTCTAAATTCGGATTAACCATATTGAGTGGCTGATTTCTTTTCATATGCGTATCAAGTAACCAATGCATGGCTTTAGACTGCTCCGTCACAAGGGCTTGTTGATACACATTTCCTGTGAGCGTTACAAAACGGTTGGTTGCATTTGGAGCATAAACCTCAATGTTTCCCTTCTTGATATAGAAGGTACTGGTGTCATAGATATATCCTTCCGGCATCAACGCAAGAATGCGAATGCCTGTGCCACTGGGACTTATTTCAATGTAAGTATCACTGAAACGCTCCACGATTTCTTTTGCCCACGGGAACATTTTCCCATCAGCAACACAGTGGTCGAGGTCTATTCCGATAATGCGACCATTTACACGAATGCCGATACCGTCATAATTTGCGACTGCACCAACAACAGTTTCAAAATCCGCAAAGGTTTCAGGTGCATTCACGCTGGCGTTGCGTTTTGTTATTGGATTGTATGGAACTTTAGTTTTGCTACCTTTTCTTGTTTCGTAACGCCAATTGCAAAACTGCCCTGTGTCTTTAATAAATTTGGGTATGTTATCATAAATCATTTTTCTTATTCCTCCTTCTGACAGCTATGTATTGAAATAATAGGAAACTCCCAATTTTAGAAATGTTCCTCTATATCCCACTGGAGATAAATTTACATTTTGAGCGGAAGTGTTTTCTTCCTAACTTACTAAGGGAAATTGATGTTGCTTTTTCCGATGTTTGAAGAAAAATTTTATTCCTTTCTATCTTCCAGAGGACAATTTGAGAGCAAAATCACGGAATTATTTTCCCTCTGATAGAGAAAGGACATCTGAGTAAGTTTTAAGAACCGTATTTCAAATTATTTTTCCTACACCTAATAGCCTTGGGATAATGGCAAATCTGACGGTTTTGAAAATCTTTTTCTTCTATAAATACGCGAAAGAAATCACTCAATCGAACCTCTTAAGTAACAGGCAAAGAAAAAGGATTGTTTTTTAACCCCAACGCAAAAAAATATCCTCTGAGAAATCTCAGAGGATGAAAAATATATAAGTTATTTTGTAAATAATGCAGGTAAAGAGTAGAAAAATTCACTTTTTCGTGACACAATAAGAATTAATTATACGGAGGTAGAACAATGGCTGTTACATATAAAAAACTATTGCATTTGCTAATTGATGAAGATATGACTATAGCTGATTTACAGAAGAAAGCTGGCTACAGTGCTAATATTTCAACACGGATTAGAAATGATACTTATATTTCGCTTGAATCAGTAGAAAAGATATGCCGTGTATTGAATTGTAAAATTGATGACATTGTTGAGTTTATCTCTGACACGGGGAGTGTAAAATAGTTTGTGTAAATCGGTATTGCATGAATCTACTTTATGCCCC
>ERZ840057.212-NODE-212-length-64943-cov-4.023348_pt1 | contig 64943 bp, 50 predicted proteins | sample MGYA00519907_ERZ840057 | MGnify/ENA primary metagenome ERZ840057 (study PRJEB31850, sample SAMEA3708862) | human gut metagenome | biome: human gut; feature: human-associated habitat; material: faeces | place: China | collected 2014 ...
GGTCGCCGCGAGGAGGATGCCGGTCTGGGCCGCGCTGAGGCCGAGGCTCGTGTAGTGAGCGGAGAGAAACGGCGAGTACACGCCCGCGCAGACCCAGTAGAGTACGTTCGCGAAGAACAGCGAAGTCATACTTGCGTTTGTCTTGGCGTTGTGCATCGTGCTTCTCCCTTCTTGCTCGCCGGGTGCCTGTCTGGGCTTCGAAGTGATTCACCATCTAGCGTGAAACGGAGTTGCGAGGCGTTGAAACAATGTTCTGTTGTTTCATCGTTTTCGTGCCGTTGTTTCACGACTCATAAGATAGCAGCTCAAGCTGAGATTGCGCCGAGGAAGTACCGATTTACCGCGAACGGTAGGAAATCAGCGGTGAAACGCTATTTCACCGCTGATGAAACATTTTGCTTAATTTTCACCTCTCTTGACCTAAGATACAAAGCAAGCTAGGACCAAGGAGTAACCATGGATAAGACAGGGGATGTGCTCAGCCACATCTGCGCGGTCATGAGCAGCCTATCCCCCTCGGAGAAGGCAATCGCAACGTATGTGCTCGACCACCCGTCGGATGTCGCAACGATGACCGTCCGCGAACTCGCCGCAGAAACCGGTACGTCACCGGCGTCTGTTTCGAGATTCGCAAGGACGCTTGACTACCGAACCTATTCGGACATGCGTCTGGCGCTCGGCATATCCATCAGCAGGGCATCCGGCGAAGAAAAGGCCACGGACGGCAGGATTACTCTGGACGACGTCGAGGGCTCCATCAAGTACGTCCTGTCTCACAAGGTCAAGGAGCTCTCCCAAACCACCTCGCTCATTGACTCCGATGACTTTTCGGCAGTCGTCAATCTGCTCCACAACGCCAACCTCGTCCTGATCGCGGGCGTCGGCAACTCGATTAACATGGGCGTAAACGCGGCGTTCAAGCTCTCGCAGGTTGGAGTCAGAGCGTTTTGCCCCAGTACCACCGAAGCCATGGTCTCCGTCGCAACCAACCTCAAGGAGAATGACGTTCTGCTCGTCATTTCGACGTCCGGATACTCGAAGCGCCTCGTCAACATATTCGACTCTGCCGAGGATTCGAACACCCCCATCATCATGATCACAGACAACCCGGATACGCCGCTCGCGAAGCGTGCCACGCATATCATCCGAGCCATCTCGCGAGATCAGGCCATCACCGGAACCGAGATCGCCTTCTCGCACAGCTCGATCAACTTCGTCATCGAGCTGCTGTTCCTCTTCCTGACCTCTTGCTGGGATGACCCGGTAGAGTTTAACAGGATCATCTCGAAGAATCTCATGGGAGACAAGCAATACAGCTAGGACGACGCACGCCGGCGCACCGATGCCCAGACCGAAACGGGAGGACCCCTTGATAAAGCTCATCCTCGCAGACATGGATGGGACCCTGTTGCCGTTTGGCTCAAGGGTCGTATCGGAGCGCACGCACAGCGCGATTCTTTCGGCGCTCGATGCGGGCATCGCGTTCGGCCCCGCAAGCGGGCGCGACTACGCCGACCTGGCCGATGCCTTTGACGGCGACGCGCGCTGTTTCTCGACCGGCATCATGGCCAACGGAAAGAAGGTCTTCTCCAGCGGCGAACTCGTGTTCAAAAAGACGCTCTCGACGGAGGCCCTCGTCAAGCTCGATAGCGCTGTACGCCCCTACGCGGGGACGTCACTCTGGCTAGTCGCCGATGTCGATGAGACAGGCAAGCGCTGCGAGCAGTTCCTCTGCGCCGTCGAGCCTGGCGACGAATTCGCCTTGGAAGTCGTTAAGGACTCCGGAAGAGACATGGCGCTCGGAGACGTGCCCACGAACCGTGACGTCATAACCGCCGGCATCTTCGTCAATGTCAGCTCCGCCCCGACGGAAGTCGTTCGGAGTCGATGCAAGGAAGCCTGCCCAGAACTTGATTTCCCCTCGCCCGTCCCATTCTTCCTCGATGTTGTTCCGGCTGGCTGGAGCAAGGTAAACGGACTCGACGCGCTTCTCGGCAGCCTTGGGGTCACGCTGGACGAGGTCGCTTTTATCGGAGACTCGGAAAACGACGTGACGCTCCTCGATAAGGTGCCGAACTCCTACGCAGTCGCGGGCGCGATGCCAGAGGCGAAGGCCGCGGCCCATCACCTGATCGGGAACGCAGCCGAGGACTCCGTCGCGAAGCTCATCGAACAGATTGTCCAGCAGCGAGGCTAGGGTTCCGCCAGCGTGGCATGCGCCGCGTGCCTCGTCATCCGTTCGTGGCGCGCTACCTCGTGACGATCCAGAGCGTGGCCATCGTCGCGACGCCGATGCCTACGATGAGCGCGGCCCACAGGACGCGGACCACGGGGTTCATGTCGCCCGCCACCACCATGTCGTTCGCGTGCCAGAACCAGCTCTCGTTTCCCTTGCGCATGATGCCCTCCCTTAGCCTCGATTACGCCATCTATGGCCGAGCAATCGCAGGTCACGTGCCATGGATTTGCCCTACGCCCAGCTTTCAGTTCTGTAAGGCGGCGGGAGCCTGTGCGAGGCCCCGAGTCCTGAGGCTGTTGCAATGAAAATGGGAATCAAGGGGCACGCATCAATCATATGGGTTCCTTTCGAGGGCGATGGCAAACGAAGCATCCATCATATAATGGAGCGACGCAACCAGAGAGGTCACCCATGGAATTTTACGCAAGCTGCCCCGAGGGCTTTGAGTCCGCACTCGCCGATGAGCTTAAACGCCTCGGGCTTTCGCATGTCCGCCGCCTGAAGGGCCGCGCTACATTTGAGGGCGAGCTCGAAGAAGGTTACCGCGCCTGTCTGTGGTCGCGCCTGGCCAGCCGCGTGTTTGTAGTGCTTGGGCGCTTTGAGGCGCAGGATGCCGATGAGTTGTACGACGGCGTTTACGACATCGCCTGGGAAAGCATCGTTCACCCGGGCGCTACCATCGCCATCACCGCCCGCGGCGTGACCGAGCAGCTGCGCAACACGCGCTTCTCGGCCCTGCGCGCCAAGGACGCGCTGTGCGACCGTCTGGCCGAGACCACGGGCCGTCGCGCCGACGTCGATGCCGCCGACCCCGATGTTCACCTACTGCTTTCGCTGCGTCAGCGCCGCGCGAGCATCAGCCTGGACCTTTCGGGCGACCCGCTGTTCAAACGCCTGCCGCCCGCTGCGACTCGTGCCGGCGAGGGCGCACACGTGTTGCGCCCCGACTACGCCGCCCTGGTGCTGGCGCAGGTCGGCTGGACCGCACTATGCGAGCGCGAGCTGACGGCCGACGATTACGAGAACGAAGCCCTTCCCACGCTGATCGATGCCTCGTGCGCCGGCGGCGGTCTGCTGCTGGAGGCCGTGAACATTCTGACCGACCGCGCCCCGGGCGCCACACGCGAGCGCTGGGGCTTTGAGGGCTGGCAGCTGCACGATGCCGCCCTGTGGGAGCAGCTGCTTGCCGAGGCGCGCGAGCGCGAGGCGGCAGCGCGCGAGCGCCAGGCGCGCATCGTGGCCGTGGATGTTGACCCCGCCGCCCGCAAGACCGCTGAGCGCATGGTTAAATGTGCCGGCTACAAGCGTTTTGTCGACTTTTGCGCCGCCAAGTCCGCCACCGTGCTGGACCATGCAGGCGCTGTCGCCGGCGCCGCCGTGGTCGCGGATACGACCGAGACACCGCTTTCGCTCATGCACGACGCCATGACGCTGGCCGGTGAGCTGCGCCGCGCGCCCGAGCTTGCCGCGGCGCCGGTCGCCGCGCTCACCCGCGACGGATTGCTGGCCCGCGCGCTCCACGCCGAGCCCGAGCGCTCAATCGCCGTTATGCCCAACAACGAGGAGGCGACCGTCGAAGTCTGGCCTTCGCTCGACCACGCCGCCGCAGCGTTTGAAGCTGCGACCAGTGCGGATGGCGAGGCCGAGGTTGCGAATGCCAACGAAGTCAACGATGAGGCCGCAGCTTCTGCCATGCCCGAGCCCGCTGCCACGCTCGACCTGGGCGACGGCAAGCCGCTGCCCGTGCTCATCCCCGAATCCGAGCAGTTCGCCAACCGCCTGCGCAAGAACGCTCGCCTGCGCCGCAAGTGGGCCAAGCGCGAGGGCGTGAGCTGCTACCGCGTCTACGATGCCGACCTGCCCGACTACTCCGCCGCCATCGATCTGTACGAGGGTTGCCCGCAGACGCCGGGCCGCTGGCTCGTCATCGCCGAATACGCCGCGCCCAAGACCATCGACCCCGCACTGGCCCAGGCCCGCATGCTCGACATTCTGGCCATCGCGCCGCGCATCCTAGATGTTCCCGCCGAGCACGTGCACGCCAAGGCCCGCATGCGTTCGCGCGGCGGCTCGCAGTACGGTAAGCAGGGCGCCAGCAAGGGCGGCTCGGGCGAGCGCGCCAACATTGCGCGCCGTCGCCTACCGCTCATCGAGGAAGGCGGCCTCACCTTTGCCGTCAACTTTGACGACTACCTGGACGTGGGCATCTTCTTGGACCACCGCGTCACGCGCAATCTGGTGCGTGAGCACGCCAAGCAGGCGCGCCGCTTCCTCAACCTGTTTGCCTACACCGGCACTGCCACCTGCTATGCGGCAGACGGCGGCGTCGAGGAGACCGTGACGGTTGACCTCTCGAACACCTATCTGGACTGGGCCGAGCGCAATATGCGTCAGAACGGCTTTGTGGGCCCGCAGCATCACTTTGTGCGCGACGACGTGCTCGCCTGGATTCGCGACCAGCGTCAGACGCGCAACCGCTGGGACCTGATCTTTGTCGACCCGCCCACGTTTTCGAACTCGTCCAAGATGGGCCGTCGCACCTGGGATGTTCAGCGCGACCATGTTGAGCTTTTGGCCGGCGTATCGCGCCTGCTCGCGCAGGGCGGCCATGCCATCTTTAGCTGCAACCTGCGCGGTTTCCGCCCCGAGACGCGCAAGCTTGCGCGCGCAGGCGTGGTGCTGGAGGACATTACGGCGCAGACCATCCCCGAGGATTTCGCGCGCAACCAGAAGGTGCACCACTGCTACATCGTGCGCCGCCTGCCCATCGAGGACGCCATGGCCGAGGTCGGCTTTAGCGCCGAGGAAATTGCTGAGCGCGTCGAGGAACTGCGCAACCCCGGAGCCCGCAAGCCTCGCGCAACGGCGCCCGCGCACGCGCAGGCCGGCGTCCGAGGACCGCACGGCGACGACAAGCCCGCCTGCTCAGGCAAGCCCAAAAAGAAGAAGTTCTACGCCAGCAAGCCCAAGGGCAAATAAACAAAGTTGCGGTGGAATAGTTCCTAAAAATGCCTGGTAAAGGCCCAAACAGGAACTATTTCACCGCAGCTCATAGTGGGATGGCGGGTGCCGTCCTACCCTTGGGTGACCAGGCGATAGCCAATACCCACGTGCGTTTGGATATAGCGCGGGTGCGCGGGGTCGGACTCGATCTTCTTGCGCAACGTGCCCATAAAGACACGCAGGCTCGCCAGGTCGCTCTTGGTCGCCGTGCCCCAGATCTCGTGCAGGATAAATTGGTGCGTCAGCACCTTGTCGGCGTTGTGCGCCAGCAAGCAGAGCAACTTATACTCGATCGGCGTCAGATGCAGCTCCTCGCCATCCATCGTGGCGATGCCGGCATCAAAATCGATATGCAACTCGCCGGTATCGAACGAGCCCTCGGAGACAACACCGCCCGCCTGCGCATACGAAAGGCGTCTGAGCGTGGTGCGAATGCGCGCGAGCAGCTCCTCGACCGAAAACGGCTTAGTCAGGTAGTCATCGGCGCCGGCATCGAGCGCTCGGATCTTGTCCGCGTCCTCGCTGCGCGCCGAAACCACGATGATCGGCATGCCCGACCACGCGCGCACCGACTCCACCACCTTGACGCCGTCCATATCGGGCAGGCCCAGATCGAGCAGCACAATGCTCGGCGCCTGCGACGAAGCGGCGGCGATGGCGGCGTGGGCGGTCTCCACAGCCATATGGCGCAAACCGTGCGCCTCGAGCGCGGCGACGATAAGGTTGCGGACGGCGGGATCGTCCTCAACGACCAAGATGAGCGGTTTCACGGCAGAGTTCGGCACAGCGCTACTCCTTATCAAACGAAACGTCGGCGGCGGGAAGTTCAATCGTAAAGACCGAACCGTGCGGGTCCGCCGCGGCAACCTCTATGCTACCGCCATGCGCCAACGCAATGGAACGGCAGAGCGAAAGACCCAGGCCAACACTGCGGTGGCTGTCGGCCAGACCATGGTTGGCGGTATAGAACGACTCGAAGATCCGCTCGCGATCCTCGGGCGCGATGCCCGGACCATCATCGGCCACCGAGCACGCCACACGTCCATCGTCGACGCTAATCGAAATCATGATATGCGAGCCCGCAGGCGTATAGGTGATGGCGTTGTTCACCAGATTGACCACCAGCTGCACCATCAGGCGTGCATCGACGTTGACGAGCGCCGGCTCATCGCACGCCACCACCTTAAGGTCGTGCTCGCGCACGGCAGGGTTCACGTGGCGCAGCGCCTCCTCGACGATATCGTCCATGAGCTCGAGCGTGGTCGACAGGCGCATACCGCCACCCTCGAGCTTGGTGATGGCGAGCAGATTCTCGACGGTGGCGTTGAGCCACAGCGCATCCGAGCGAATGGATAGAAGCAGGCCGCGGCGCGTCTGGGCATCGAGCACCGCGGTGCCGGTCGAGCCCTGATCGAGCAGCACGTCGGCATTACCCGAAATACTGGTAAGCGGCGTGCGCAGATCATGCGAGATGGAGCGCAGCAGGTTGGCGCGCAGCTGTTCGTTTTTGGCGAGCACCGCCGCCTCCTCGCGGGCCTCCATGGCGCGGGCGCGGTCGAGCGCCAGCTCGCCTTCGCTCACGATGGCATCGGCAAGCGTCCGCTCCTCATGCGTCAGCACGTCGGGCTCGGCAACGATAGCCAGCACGCCCACCACCGAGGCGGGGTCGCCCGAACGGACGAAGCCGTCGCCCGTGCGAACCGTCAGGTAGATGCCATAAAACGTCGAGCCGCCATAGGTGGCATCGAGCGGCGTTCCCACATAGGCGGACGCCGAGAGCCGCGGCGGCATCTGCGGCGCCAGTTCATGCACCGGCGCGGCATCGCCCACGGCCGTGTATGTCGCACGCGGCAGCAGGTCATCGCCCTCGGCGTCGGCGCTGTACCACACGACCGGACAGCCCGAAAGACGCGCCAGCTGCGTTGCCATGGCATGGACAATCTGCTGCTGATCAGCGCACCGCTGCAGCATGCGGTTGGTCTCGAGCACCATATGCGTGCGGCGGTCGCTGGCGGCAGCCTGTGCCAAGGCACGGCGCAGGGCCAACGCAATCGAGCTCGACACAAGCGAGACCACGAACATGATGAAGAACATGCCGGGATAGACACGGTCGATAAACGACAGCGAGCAGCGCGGGTCGACAAACAGGAAGTTGTAGAGCGCCACGGCGGCAGCCGAGCTCAGCAAGCAATACAGGCGACTCCAGGTAAAGAATGCGCACAGCTGAACGGCGAACACATAGACGATCATGATGCTCGGCGCGAGACCCGGATGGTCGAGCAGCGCGCCCACAATCGTCGCCGCGACCAGCAACCCCGCCGATACGCAAGCGTCATACAGAGGACCGCGTCGCGTCTGCGTTGTGCGCCGCCACCAAAAGTTATCGGCAATATCGCCGTCCGCATGGACATCCATTAGCGCCCCGCCCCTCTCTCAAAACAAAAACCACCACAAAGGGACAGGCACCTTTGTGGTGGTTTCCCTTGTGGTGGTTCCAAGTGTATAGCCTTTGCAGCCGGCGGTCGCTAGACAAACAGCACGTGCGCGAGCAGGGCGCACACGCACGCCGCGACAAGCAGCGTCACCACGATCGAGATCACGCGGTCGGCCATGTCCATGTTGGCGCGATTCGTAAAGAACCGATCTTCGGCGGCGTCGGCGCGTGCCTCACGTACCAGCTCGGCCGCAAGATCGCGACCGTCAAGCCCCTTTGCATCCATGGTTTCCTCCCCAGGCTCAAACCCTGTCATTGCAAGCCGCCCGTTCGCAGCCATACCTTAAGCGTCGACTACGGACGCTCGTCGGGAGCCAGGCGCTGCATCTTGCTCACGGCCTTAAACTTGGTGAACAGCGGCACGTACTCAAAGCTCACGTTGGAGTTCTCCAGGCCGTACCAGCGCGCAGGCGTGCCGGCGGCGCGGCGGATGATGTACTTGAGCGTGATGGCCGTACGCTCGCTGGGCTCCACGTCGCTTTCGGGCGCCAGCAGCTTGCGGATCATGACGAACTTAAACGTACCGATGTTGCCCGGGTCCTTGTAGACCGAGTAGTCGTGCGTCTGCGCCGGCAGCTCGCCGCTGGCAGCCAGGTCCTGAACAACCTGGCGCAGGTAAGCATTGACGCGCTGGTTGATCTTATAGCCCAGGTACAGATGCACGCGGAATACGTAGTCGGTGCCGAACGTCTCGACCGAGTAGGCAAAGGTATGCGGCTCGTCCATAGTCTCGACGTTCACGAACCACCAGGCACGAGCGCGCTTGGGGTGCTTGTCCAAAATCGAGTAGACGATATCGCGGTCGATATAGTCGGTGTTGGTGTCCTTGGTCAGGTACACGATATTGTCGCTCATGAGCTCGTAGCGGTCGTCGTCGCGCAGGCGCTTGAGCTGCGGCAGGTAGCTGCGCAGCGGCAGCAGCGTAAACTGGCGCTGCTCGACCGCCGTGCCGTTGTACCAGCACACCATGATGCCCATGATGAGCGCGGCCATAAGGATGGTGAAATAGCCGCCGTGGAAGAACTTGGTGAGCGAGCTCACAAAGAAGAAGCCCTCGAGCATAAGGAAGAAGGCGGCAAAGATCCACGGCGCGACCTTGAGATTGCGCTCCACGTGCAGATAGAAGAAGAGCAGCATTGTCGTGCACATCATGGTCAGGGTAATGGCCAGGCCGTACGCGGCCTCCATGTGCGCCGAGTTCTGGAACAGCAGCACCACGACGACGCAGCCCACGAGCATGACGTTGTTGACCATGGGGATGTAGAGCTGGCCCTTGGTCTCGGCAGGATAGAAGACCTGCATATGCGGCATGAGGTCCAGGCGGCTGGCCTCGGACACCAGCGAGAATGCGCCAGTGATGAGCGCCTGCGAGGCGATGATGGCCGCGACGGTGGAAAGGCCGACGGCAAAGGGGCGCAGACCCGGGGCGAGCATCTGGTAGAAGGGGTTGAGGTCGGCGATACCCATGAGCTCCGGGTTGCCGGCGTTGTTGATAAGCCACGCGCCCTGGCCCATGTAGGACAGCAGCAGGCAGCACTTAACGAACGGCCAGGTGGCGTAGATGTTGCCGCGGCCCACATGGCCCATGTCGGAGTAGAGCGCCTCGGCACCGGTGGTAGCGAGGAAGCAGCTGCCCAAAATCATGATGCCCGCATGGTTGTTGGGGCTCAGCAGAAAAGCGATGCCCCGCAACGGGTTGAGGCACAGCAGCACCGCGGGATACTGGCAGACAAAGTACAGGCCCGTGCCGCCCAGGAACAAAAACCACAGCGTCATGATGGGGCCGAAGGCGTGACCGATCTTGGCCGTGCCGATGCGCTGCACCAAGAAGAGCGCGATGATGATGGCAAGCGTGATGGCGACGACACGACCCTGGTCGTCACCGAGCACGGCATGGACCGCCGGGATGGTGCGCAGGCCCTCGATGGCCGTGGTGACGGTAACGGCAGGCGTCAGGATGCCGTCGGCGAGGAGCGCCGCGCCGCCCAGCATGGCGGGGACGATGAGCCACTTGCCGCAGCGCTTGACCAAGCTGTACAGGGCAAAGATGCCGCCCTCGCCGTGGTTGTCGGCGCGCAGCGAGATCAGCACGTACTTGACGGTCGTCAGCAGCGTGACCGTCCACACGACAAGGGAGAGCGCGCCGAGCACAAACTCCTGCGTAACGCTTCCGATGCCGCCGTTGCCGGCAACGAGCGCCTTGGTTACATACATGGGGCTGGTGCCGATATCGCCATACACCACGCCCAGCGTGACGAGCATCGCCGAGATGCTCACAGGAATCGCAGCGTGCGAGGCTACTTCCTTTGCCTTTTGTTCCATAAGCCGGTTTCCTCCCATTTTTAACGTTCGACGGGATTATAGGTAATCAGCCCATATTTTAATGGCACCGTTTTCCCAGCTAGATAAACATTTATGCGGCCTTTAGGCCACCGCGGTGATATGGAATGCGACAAAGGGGCCGTTCCTTTGTCACATCCGTCATTTGCCGAGCCAGTTTTTGAACCACCACTCCATAGAGCGGCTCATCTCGGCCATAAAGGGGCTCGTGTGCTTACGGGTGTAGATGTCGATGACACGCTCGCCCACCTCGCGGGCATGCGGACGGAACATCGCGTCCATCTCGGCCACCTGCGCATCCATGGTCGCGGTATCGGCGCGGCAGTAGTGCTCCTCGTGCACCAGGTTCACCACGGGATGCGCGATTGCCGGGCGCTCCTTACGGGGCGTGCCGATGATGAGCATCGACAGCGGCATGGTATAGGCAGGCAAGTCCAGCAGTGCGGCAACTTCCTCGGCGTTCTCGACGATATCACCGATGTAGCAGCTCCCCAGCCCCAGGGCCTCGGCGGCAACCACGGCGTTTTGCGCAGCGATCACGGCATCCTGCGCCGCGATGGCAAAGTCGCCCAAACCCGGCGCGCGGCGGGGCGCCTTGCCCGTGCGTTCGACAAAATCGGGCTCAAAGCAGCCCACGTGCTCAAACAGATCGATCCACTTGGCATAATCGACCACAAATATAAGTGCCCAAGGCGCCTTGGCGATCATCGGCTGATGGTCGCACAGATCGGCCAGGCGATCGAGCGTGGCCTGTTCGCGAATACTCACGATGGAATACATCATCATGGCGCCTGCCGACGGCGCGCGACTCGCCGCATGCAAGATCGCCGCCCGCTGCTCGTCGGTCACCGCCACGGGACGGTCGTTGTCATCGCGCGCAAAAGCGCGCGTGGACGAACGGTGCTCCAAAATGTCCAGCACCGCGTTGCCCGTAGTCTCGACCGGATAGCCGTACGTATCCACGCCCGCAGCTCCGTCGCCGCCCATGTCCGCTTTGCAAACTTGCTCGCTCATCGCCCTACCCTCGCCATTTCTTTAAGAAGCCTTTACGTTTCCGTGTAATTCCCGTCCATTATCGCGCAGGTCGCCACTACATTGCGCCACACCGCCACACGTGCGCGTTAATATGGCTGGTTGTTGTGCGCAGCCACCAATTGCTGCGCATATCTTGGTAACAATCGGGTAAATCCCCGCTTTCGTAGGTTTTAAGTTTGTGAGGAGTCTCAGCATGTTCGCTGCCGCCATCTCGCTCGTCGGTCTTGCGGCGACCGTCTACCTTGTCTTGCGCGAGGCCAAGGCCATTTGCGCAAAGTCGGGCACCGTTGCCAAAAGCGCTCTTGGGTGGAGCGTCGCCTTCGGCCTGTTCCAGCTCTTTTTGACCATTTGGGGCGCCATTGGCCTCGTCGCCCAAAACGAGCCGCTCGCCTTTGTGATGCTCATCCTGACCAATGCCATCCTCACCGGATGCGCTTGGGCAAGCATCGCCCGCGACCGCATCGCACCGCGCGTCTTTGCGTTCGCCTCGGCCGACGCTCCCGCCCCCACTGGCAAGCTCGCCCGCCTGCGCGGCGCCTTTGTGGGCAAACCGCTCGTCGCCGCCGTCCTGTGCCTGCTGCTCGCCGGCGTCTTTGCGCTGCTGGGCATGGAGGTCTCGTCCAACCACGACTTTACCTGGGTCTACCCCCTGTGCATCCTGCTCGAGTGGGCCATCATCACCGTGCTCATGGTCGGCTTGTTCTTCCTATTCCAGCGCCACGGCGCAGCCCCCGCAGTCCTGGCCTTTGCCCTCTTTGTCCTGGGCATTGCCGAGTTCTTCGTCATCACGTTTAAATCCATGCCCATCCAGCCGGGCGACCTTTCGGCCATCTCCACCGCCGCCGCGGTCGCCGGCAACGGCTACACCTTCTCCATCTCGCTGTTCTGCGTGCTGTCCATGGGCTTTACCGCCATCGCCATGCTGCTATGCGAGTACGCCGGCCTGGTGGCACCGCACCGTCAGAAGGGCGCCGCCAACGCCAAGCGCATGCTGCTCACCAACCTGCTCGTGGCGGTGCTGTGCCTGGGCGGCGTGACCGCGCATGTCACGCTCATCGACTACTACAACACCCTCGGCATCACCGTCTACACCTGGCGCCCGCTCGAGAGCTACTGGCGCGAGGGCTATCTGCCTGCCTTTATTAGTGCGGCGCAGTCCATCAAGCCGCCCAAACCCGCCGACTACTCCGTCGACGATGCCAAGGCCACGCTCAAAAAGTACGCCAAGGCCTACGACAAGTCCGACGCGGCCAAGAGCGACGAGCGCGCCGCCGCCCAGGAGCAGTTCGACAGCGAGAAGCCCACGGTCATCGCCATCATGAACGAGACCTTCTCGGACCTGTCCATCTACCAGAACATGCGCGCCGGCTACGAGGGCCCGCAGTACTTTAAGAACCTGTCCAACTGCCTCAGCCGCGGCAAGCTCTACGTGAGTGCCTACGGCGGCGGCACCGCCAATACCGAGTTTGAGTTTATGACCGGCAACTCCATGGCCAACCTGGGTTCGGGCGTGTACCCCTACACCATCTACAACATGGAGACGACCGGGAACCTGGCAGAGCAGTTCAAATCGCTCGGCTATTCCACCACGGCCATGCACCCCAACCACGCCACCAACTGGAACCGCGAGAACGTCTATAAGGACTTTGGCTTTGACCAGTTCCTGTCCATCAACGATTTCCAGGGCGCCGATACCCTGCGCGGCATGGTGACCGACCAGGCTACCTACGACAAGATTCTGGAGCTGCTCGACCAGAACGCCGACCCGCAGTTCATCTTCGATGTGACCATGCAGAACCACTCGGGCTACGACACGGGCCTGCTGCCAGCAGATAAGCAGATGCACCTCAACATCGACACGACCGATCTGGACGCCAAGACCGTCGAGGACGGTACGCTCTCCGATGTCGACGAGTATGTCTCGTGCATCGAGCAGTCCGACCAGGCGCTGCGCTACTTCCTCAACGCCCTGAGCAAGCTCGACCGCAAAGTGGTCGTGGTGTTCTGGGGCGACCATCAGCCGTTCTTCCCGTCCAAGTTCAACGACAAGTGGTTTACCGGCGAGGATGATGCCACGCACCAGGAACGCCTGTGGCAGACCGACTACATCATTTGGGCTAACTACGACGTTGCCGGTTGCGACCAGACGAGTGAGACCGACGACCTGTCCACCAACTACCTGTCCACCCAGCTCATGCAGCTGATCGGCGCACCGCTGACCGACTACCAGAAAGCGCATATGACGCTGCGCGAGTCGCTGCCCGCCATCAACTCCGTGGGCTACGAGGACGCCAGCCTGCGCTGGGCGCTCTCCTCCAACGTCACCGGTGACGACGCCGCTGCCGCAGCCGCCACCAAGGCGCGCGAGGATTACGCCAAGATGCAGTATTACGAGATGTTCCGCGACGGCAAGAACGTCTACACCGAGCACTTCCAGACCGAGGCCAACGAGACCGACCCCAACCTGGCGCCGGGCACGACCAAGATCAAATAGCGACTAGCTGCGAGTTCATAACTGAAACGTCTGTCCGGGTGGAGGCATATAAGGTTCCCTGCTCGGACAGTCCTGCGCAAGACGGAGGCCACATTAAGTGGCCTCCTTTGCGTGCGGAACTCGCGATGAACCTTATATGCCTCCGCCCGGACAGACGCCTTGTTGTTGGAGCACGGCTTGTCATGGGGGCATCCGCTGAACATATATAAGACGAAGGCCACGTCATGTGGCCTTCGTCTTGCGCAGGACTGTAGAGCAGGGAACTTCGTGCCAGCCGCCCGGGAGGGCGTTGCGTTTAGAAGATGGACCTAGTACTTATCCCTCCGGGACAAAAGAAGCGCGGCTATAAAAGCGATGACGGCAAGCGCCAGCAACACCAAAAGCAAAGCGAGCGTGTTGTCGCCCGTTGCCGCCAGACCAAGCAAGCCGGGCTTCTTGCTGCCAGCAGGTTGTACGGGGATCTTCTCGCCATCGTCTTCGGCGGTGATTTCCCAGCGAATTGCCTTGCTTGCGTCGGCAAGCTCGTTGCCCACCGACGTCGGGACACTTAGTTGCAAATTGAGCACCGTGCTGCCATCGTTCGTAAACGTTGCGACCTGCGTGGGATAGGCGCACACACTGCCCGGCGTTCCCGTCTGGAGCCAACCGGCAGACGCATCGCCCACCGATGCCGTTAAGGTGATAGGCGACAACAGGCGTGCCGTCTCGCGATCGACAACGGCCCGCACAAACACGCGTACCTGGGACTTTACACCCGTGGCACGAACCTCAATCTGTTGCTCGCGCACATCGCCAGGCATTAGATCTTTAAAGGCTGGAAACAGATCGGGCTCCCCCAAGGCGCCCGTCTCCCCCGAGACCGTCAGCTGGCGCGCATTTCCGTCATAGACAATCGCGGGAGTATCGGCAAACGCGCGGGCAGGAACGGCGAGCGCGACCATGCAAAAAATGGCCGCGACCATGCAACGCAAGGAGCGCGCAACACCTTTGCGAATCGAGAACGCCATACTTACGCACCTCCATGCGGCGGCACCAGCACGCCATCCTCGACCTTGCAGCCCCATGCATCGTGCACGGCCTCATCGGGCGTCGCCTGGATCGCCTGAGTGGAGATATCCACGACAAGATTGCGACCTTCGGTTGCCTTGAGCTCGGTAACTCTATTTATGAGCACGCCGGTTTCCGCGCCGGGAGCGACGGGCGACGTCCAGTAATAGAACCCGTCGCTCGCCTTAACCCAGTTATCAGCCGAGTTCGCGCCCGGGGCATCAGCCACGCTCCACGCAATCTCGTAGTTCGAGCCAGCTTGCGGCTCTTCCCACAGGCGAGCACCGCTCGTCGCATCTTGCCAGTAGATATCCACTGCAGCACGAATATAGGCGGGCGCAGTACCCGTGTTCTGCGCCTTGACATCGCTTTTCACATTGCCGTTGAGCGTTTCCTGAACCAATGGCGTCACCGATCCGATGCCGAACTGGTTGACCAGCACGCCCGTAACCGAAAGCCAGGCCAGCGTGCCTGCCGTACCGGCCAGAAGGATAACCCCCACCAGCAAGGCGATGATGCGCTTGCGCTTGGACATGCTAATCCTCCTTCTTTGCTACGTTGTCGTTGCTCCAAACGTTATGGGCACGATCGCTGCCATCGATCCATTTGTCGTTCACACGCGTGTTCGTGCAGGTGAACGTGGCATCGTTCGCGCTCGATGCAGCGGAGATAGTCGCCTGCGCCTTATCGCCCGGCTGCTTGCCAGGGACGCCGATCTGGCTGCTGTAGCGCCATGCCCACGCTGAATCCTCCTCGACGGTGTAGATACCCGCCGGGACCGCAAGCTCGATAGCGCCGGAGTACCAGGCGGAACCGTCCTTCAGCTGCGCATCCGATGACACCGTTACCTCAACCGTGCGCTCCTCCAAGGCGTTGCCGTCCATGCCGGCCCGGGAAACCTTGAAGCGGAACGTCTTGCCCTTCGCCCAGCTATCCTGGGTTTGCTTGACGATCTTGAGCGTATGCGTAGCGGCGAAATCGAACACCGCATTGCCATCGCTCTGAGTGCCGTCGCCCGTGAGCTTGTAGTCCAAACGATTCGTCAGCTCAAACGAGCCCTCGCCTGAACCCGAACTGTAAAGCGAGACATACTTCCCGTTGACAGGCGCAGGAGTCTGGCCAGGAAGACCATAGCCCACGCGGTCAACGTGCACCGTCAGTTGCGTGCCCATGAAGGGCTTTGCAAAGCAAGCCTTGAACGGCGCCTTATCGCTCTTGTCATCTATCGTGTTCGCGGCATTGGGATCAAGCAACCACTTGAGCTGCCCGGTCACATTCTTAGGGCTCGCATCGTCCGATGTGTCGTTAGCGACGACCTTATACGTCACCGGATACAAATCCATGTTGGCTGTAACCGGTTTACCCTTGAAGTCGCTCCACGCCACAGCTTTGTCGCCATTAACCCACTGCCACTCCAAGAACAACTCCTTCAAGCTGCTATCCGCTCGCTCGCCCAGGAATGCGACGATTGCGGAGTAGGCTTCGGGATCGTAGGCCACTTCCTTTGGCTCCATGACGGGTTCACCCTTGTCGTCATAGACCGGGTTGCCGTTCTCGTCCATCTTGGGCACCTTAACTGTCTGAACAAAGCCGGCATTGCCATCCTGGCCACGCAGAACACTCGTATCGTTCGGGTCTACCGTAGCGGTGTAGATGACGTTGCCTTCGGTGTCGTGATAGCGCACTTTAAGCGGCGTCTTCTTGTACACCGCAGTGTAGGTCACGCTCTCAAAGGGCTCGCTGCCCTCGAGGGGATACTTCTCATCGTCAGTCATCAGGGTGTACTGCCCGTCATTGACATAATCGCGCGACCAGCCGACAAAGTCGTACTTGGTGCCGTCAGTGCCCTCAACCTCCTCGGCGGCCTTGACCTCAAGAGAAATCTGGTCGCCGGAATCAGTGCGGCCGAGGCTACAGACAAGATCGGGATTCGCAAGTTTAGAGTCAATGTTCGATTGAACGGTAACCAGGCTGGGACGGTAGACCGGGTACAGCTCCATGGGGGCCTTGACCACGGTAGAAGCACTCACCATACGGATGCCCTCTGACCAAGCGACATAGCCCTTGCCAGGTGCCGGCTCGGCTTCCGTCCAGCCCACGAAGACGTTGAACTTGCCTGTATCCGCATCGATAGTGCTGACGTCATAAGTAGGCTTCGGGATGCCGCCATTAAGGTTGCCGAGCATATCGTCTTGCTGAGCAACTTTGCCGTCCACATCCGTGGCATTGAGGTGGTACACAACCGCCAACGGCGAATAGTACGCCACGAATGTATAGGCTCCGCCAGGTTCCACCGGATAAGAGCAAGTACCATGCTCCACATCGTAGGGAAGCGTCTTGATCTCGCCGTTCGGAAGCTCGATCTCAACCTTCTGCAACTTATACAGCTCACCGCCTGCTTTATAAACCGGCGTCGTAACGTCAGGGGTCACCGTTGCCGTAGCAGGATTGGTGTCCGCGTTGATAACGGGAGCGATGTTGTAGCTAGGCACATTGACCTTGTCCGTACCCTCAAAACCTGCGCGATGCAGGTTGGTGGTGTAGCTGACGTCGTACTTTGCGTAGACGGGATAGGCATCCTGCCACTGGGTGACCTTGGACTCGTCGGTCGCCAGATACGGCTCTGCCTTATCCGGATCACTCGTCACATAGGAGTCGCCGGCGACGTCGTAGATATACTTCCAGACGTCAGAATCCTTCTGAACCTCGGCGGTCGAAATCCAGCCCAGGAACTTATAGCCAGGCACGGCCATGTCGGCATCGGTCGGAGAGGCTTCGAGTGTCAGACTGGGATTGACGTCACCATCCTTTCCGTCGTAGGGCCTTGTATTAACCGTCCTATCCTTATAGAGATGCGGATAGCAATACAGGAACGTCGGATCTTTACCTTCCGCCGTTTTCTGCTGAAGCAAGCTGCTTTCATAGCGTCGAGTAGCAGCCTGCTTTACGTTGCCATCCTTGTCATAGAAGTTGACGTCCGTGGTCACCATGGCGCGGACATAATATTGCTCTGTCGTTAAAACAGCACTCGAAAAAGGATTCTCTATATACGTCCAAGAACCGTCGTCGGGTCTTTCGAGCGTCCAAAAACTGAAGTGGTACCTATCATGTGCGGGGGAAAATTGAACTTTAATACTTGACGCTTTCCACTCATCACTCAGTTTACCGGCTCCTGGAAAATCAGTGTCGGCAATCATATCCTTGATAGTATTTGCGCCAGTGTCGTTACGCACATTATGCGAGTAGGCGTTAATAGGCGCAACGATTCGCGTCGCATCAGAGAGAACCGTAGTGCACTTATCCGCTGGATTCTTATCATCGTGTAACACGTGAGCGGAATCATCCGTACCAGCACCCCAATGGACAATGTTTTCACGAACATATGTCGCGCCAACGTTTTCCTCAAAGGGCGACTTGTACTTATTCCAAACCGAGCAGAGGAGCTTGCTGTCCGTTAGACCGCTATTTGTGAATGCCCGGATGTAGTAATCCACGCGGTACTCAAAGCGTGCGGTATAGGTATGCGGAACGGTCAGGTCCACATTGCCGGGAAGCTTGTAGCTCGGATCGCGGCTCACGCGAACATCAACCGGGGATCCATCGGCAGCCTGCTTGTTTTCATACCAACCCAGGAAACGATAGCCGTCGGGCAGCTGGCCCTCCTCGGATATAGCTTTACCGGATACGTCGAGCACCTGTACGGTATACGCGCTTGTGCCATCTTCTGCAGTCTCAACCTTAACGTCAGTTTTGCCCACACCGTCGCGCCGAGTCTGATCGTCGGTTGCATCCTGCTCATTGCCCTCAAACACCGTCATGATGTTCGACACATAGTCGGTGTACACCGGATAAAAATCGGTAGGGCCAAGCACAGTGATCTCGGTGCCGGCAGGATAGAACGCACCGGCGTTTTTTAACTCGGCAAGCTCAGGCGAGGTGATGGCCGCGTAACCGCCATGCATCCCGGCCTCGCCACTCGGCTGCGTCGTCCAACCGATAAAGGTGGCGCTGGCAGAAAGAGTGCCGCGGTCCGCAGGGGCAGCCGGCGTTAAACCGACGCCATAGCGGTACCAGTCCGTCGACTTGTCGTGCTCCTCGCCGCTCTGCCACGCGAGCGTCTCGCCCTTGACGTTATAGAACAGTACCTGCGCCTCGTACGAAGCGATAAACAGGTCATTGCCCTTAAAACCGTCGACCCCCTTGGCATTATCGGCGGTATAGGTCGACGTATGCTCGTGTGCCTCGCTCTTCTGGACCTGCTTGCCGGCAGCCACAGCATCGGCATCGGTCTTGCCGTCAAACCAGCTGTTGTCTTGTCCAATTCGATTCACACGCACATCGGGCTCACGGAACCAGCCCATGAAGCGATAACCGCCGTTGGCATCGGTCAAGCCCTTGGGCTTTGCGGAGGTATCCTGCCTAAACGTCACCGATGTATCGCCCTGGGCCAAGCCCTGAGCCGTTCCCGCCAGCACGGCGCTCACGGCAAAGGCATACGGGTCCGAGGTCGCCTGATCAATACCAAGTTTGGTTGCCTCGATGGTCGCGGTACCCGCACCGGGAAAATCGATCGTCGCCTTAACGCTCTGGCCATGCACGGGAATCTTCAGCTTGTAATCCATCGCCCACTCATTGGTGTGCTGGCCACCCAGGGCATCGTCGTTGTCGGTCGAGCGCATGGTGCCGGCACAAAAATCGTAGTCGTGCTCCTCCCACAGCTCACGCGTGGTGTAGCGCTCGTCGTCCCATGGACCATAGCTGTCGCCCTTGGTGGTACCGTCGCCGCCAAAAGAGGGGATCTTTTTCTTAGCCGCGGTACCCTGGCTGCTGCCTTTTAGGCTCACGCTCGGCTTAAAGTAGCACTCGGTGACCGTGGCATCATCCTTGTTGGCACGCGCGGCAATACCGCCCAGGTTCACATCGTTTTGAATGATGGGAATCACGGCGATGGGATTGTACTGACGCGAGCTCAAGTCACCCGCAAAATGGCTTCGAACGAGCTCGTTGCCCTTTTCGGTTAGAATACGACCCGCCAAGCCACCCGTCCACGCACGCGTCACGGCGACGACGCCCACATATGACGCGGCATAGCTGTAGCACTGCGCCGTCGAGAAGCAGTCGATAATCTTGGCCTCGCCCGCCATGCAGCCCACAAAACCCGAGGCGTACACGTTGTTGCCGCCCAGGGCGCCAATGGCCACGTCGTACTTATTGGTGACGTCGGTCATGCCAATCGAGCCATCGTCTTTGCGCGTAGGCGTAACGCGGCAGTACTCAATCGTCGAATTTGTAACGTAGCCGGCAAACGCCGCCATATACAGGCCCTCACCGCCGAGCGCCTGCACGCCCGAGGTCGTGTTGTTAACGGCGCGGCCACCACGTACCTCGCAGTTATAGAGGGTACAGCCGTCGAGCTCGCCGGCGATGAGACCGCCCTCAAAGCCTGCGTTGGTAATGAGGTTGAGAACATTGTTGGCGCAGGTCACGTGCAGCGTGCTCTCCATGACCATAACGTTTTCGAAACGCGTTTTGACGGCCTTGCCCACGATAATGCCACCGCGGAAGTCCGCCCACACGTTGGCGTCCTTGACCAGGAAGTTTTTGATGGTGGCGCCGTTGGTCTCGGCAAAAAATCCCGTATCGCGCTCGGGGTCAAAAGCGTCTTTATCGTAGTTCAGGCCCTCAACGGCGTGGTTTTGACCATCGAACACGCCCTTAAACGGATGCTCCTTGTTGCCAAACGACAGATGCTTAACGGTGTCTGCAACGATGGTTTTCATGTCGTCGCTGTCGAGCTCAATGTCGTTATCGAGATAAACGTGCCAGCCGGACGTATCGCGCTCGCGCGACAGCGCCACACACGACAAAAAGTCAGCCTCGTTTTTGATGTGGAATTCGATTTTGGCCTCGGGCACATCCTCGGCATGCACCACCGTTGGCTGCGCCATAACGCAGCAAAGGGCAATCGCTGCGACGGCAACCAGCCTGCTAAGCATACCCCGGTTCATATTCTTGATCTTCATAGGCTAGTTCGCCTCCGGCCAGCCCACGGCGTCGAGCACGTCGAGGACGGTATCGTTTGCCTGCTGATTTTTGGCCTGTACGGCCTGGACGTCGATATCGAGTTTGAATGAGCCGCCGCGCGCGGCATCGTGGTAGTCGCCCACAAATCGCAGCGAGTCCATAAGGCTTTCCGTCATGGCGCCGGGGTCGAGCATGCCGCCACGCCCGGCCAATCCACGGTAGTAGTACCACCCATCGCCGCCGTCGATCCACGGGGACCCCTCGTCCGCGTTCACATGAAACGCAACGCTGCCCGAGGCATCCGCACTCGAACCGTCGGGTGCCACTGACGTCATGCGTAGACGAGCGCGAACGTACTCAGGCTGCGCGCCGGCGTTCTCCACGCGTACAATGCGGCTGATGTCAGAGCCCCCGGCCTTGGTGTCGGGATAGTCCCCGCGCTCGTTGGCCTCAAACGGAATCTCCTCGCCCCGCTCGTTGAGGGTGTATTCGCAGACTCGTACCTTCACGCTGCCAAACGATAGGACGTTGTTCGCCGGAACCATATCAACGGTAAAAGCCAGCGTGCCACACATGCACGCCAGGGCCAACAGCGCAATCGCGGCAAGCGCCAAGGTGCGTTTCTGATTGTCGGAAAGATTGTTGAGCATTACGTTCGCCAATCGTCGATAAAAAGGGGGACCGAGATCCCAGCCCGAATATAGGGGTGGGGGCGGGCCGGGATCTCAGTGGGGGGATTAAGCCTGAGCCTGAGTCTTAGCCCATTCCTTGGCCTGCTTAAGGGCATTCTGCGCGTCAGCATTTTCACCCTGCTCGGTGCCATTCTGGCCCGCGCCAAAGATGTAGGCAAAGACCGTCATCGTGGGAGCCTGTTTCGGGTCAGTAGTCTCGACAACATCGGTGTTGTTCATGGCAGAGGGAATCGTCACGGCAGTGAAAAGCTCATCGGTATAAACGTCCTGCTCTGCTTTGTTGGCTTCGAGCTTTGCAGGCAGGTTCTCTGCGGCAGAGTTCTTGGAGTACATAAACAGACCGCTCACGTACTGGTTGCCAGAGTTGTCAGATTGGTTGGTCTTGACTTGACCCTCAACGGGCTTCCAATTCGTATTTTTGAGCGTAAAGTACGGGGTCTTTTCAAGGCTGGTGCCAGGCTTGACGATGGCATTCTTTACGTAAATGAATACGTATGCATCATCAGAGCCAGCCTTGATGCCGACATTGGGGTTCTTGGCCACAGTGGCGCCAGGAACCATCTTGGAGTTGGCAACCCACTGGGTCTCGAACAGGTAGGCCTTTTCAGTGTTCGGATTATCGGGGTCCGGTTTCTCGGGATCGGTCGGATCAGGCTTGTTTTCCGGGTGGCCAAAGCTACCCACCGTGAACACGTTGTCAATGTGCTCCTGCGCCGTCAGCCATGCATAGGTACCCACACCGGCGGCCATCACCAACAGCAGCAGGGCGGCAATGATGCCGTAGCGCTTTTTCTTCTTGTTTTCCATCGTTCTCTTCCTTTCGAGAATCGTCTTCCCCGGCAACGGCCTTTACCGCCGCCGACACCTCTCCCCTGCCGCTATGAACGCCGCTCCCTCGCATGCGCGCGGGCATGCTTGCCCGCAGGCTCGTCGGGAACCACCCGATCGAGCACTATCGACGCCGCGACCAGCAGCGCCAGAACGGCCACCACAACAAGCAAACCGGGCATCGTCGTGCAATATGCGTTAACGAAGCCCAGGTAAGGGACACAAAAAGAAACGACGCCGATCACGCGTGAAAAAGGCGTCTGCTCGGCGTCGTGCATGATGGTTCCATCTGCATTTTTGTTTGCGATTCCCTGCGTGCTGATCGTCTGCGCCACAGGGTCGACCTCGTACACCTGGTGGGTCACCACGGCGCCGTCCGATCGGTAAAGAGTTGCATTGTCGCCCATGGCAATATCCGTTGGCTCAACTTGGCGAACAAACACCATGGAGCCGACGGGAAACTCGGGCTCCATAGAGCCCGAAAGCACAGCAAAGGGTGTGTATCCAAATGCGCGAGGCACAAAAGAAACAACGGCAAGGGCTATGACAAGCGCGAACGCCAAGCTACTCAAAAGTGCAATAAATCGTTTGAGTCTACGCGCAGCCAAAGTGATAATTCATCCCCCCTGAGGCCCTATTCGACCCATCCAAAGGTCAGCAAGTTTCAACAGGAACCGCAAGGCGCTTGAAAAGTGAGTCCGAAATAAGCCAATTTGGAATCTTTTCGTAATAAAAACATAGCGATGTGCTACACATTTTTCAATGTTTTGTCGCCAAATGCTACCTATTTTGGCGTAAGTGGTCATTTATCCCCAAATTAGTCTGTTCTATCCAATATCTGTGACTAACCCCCTACGCAACTTCCCCATAGAGGGATCGATTTTTTGTGAAACTAAAATAATGGTACCCCCCCCCCACATTAAAAGAAACTACTGGAAGTGCCATTTATTTCCGACCCCCTTTTACCGGAGTTTTATGACGGCCCCATGTAGTTCGCAGCCCATAATCCTCTGAGAACTGTGTCCCAGAATTCCCGTCCGGAGTGGGATGCGGCTTCCGCTTGTGGCCCCGTTGGGAAACCACATCCCACTCCGATCACAAATTCCGGGTCGCACTTTCCGCCAAGACCCTCAACGGGAAACCGCATCCCATTCCAAAGGCAAATTCCGGGACACGGCTTCCGCAACCCCGCCCATCCGGAAAGCCCATCCCACTCTGGATACATTTGGGTATGGAATTATCAGCCACCTGCTAGGCCTAGGTTCTGCAACGTGGCGCCCGCCCGGCGGCGTCTTGCTGCATGAATCCCATCGAATGGTGCGAAAAGAAGCCCGGATACGTCTGGTAGCCGTACTCCATCTGGCGATACATCCAGCGAATGCACGAGACCGCATCGTTCAAAACCGACTTATCATCCGGATGATGGAAAAGCCCCCAGACGCTTGCCACGGCACATCCCCGTGTTAAGAAAAAAGCCTCGAGAATTTCGAGGCTTTCACGTTTGTATTATTTCGAGCGCGCGACGGCGATTGCCTACTCGCCCAAAACGGCCTTTTTGGCGGCTGCAGCCATGTTATCCAGATCTTCCTTGGTGGGATGGTCCTTCGCGGCAACCCAGTTGTCGAGCAGCAACTTAGCGCGGGCGTTGTCGGGATCTTGCTCGAGCATGGCCTCGTAGCGCTGCTTGACCGCGGGGCCCATCTTGCCCTGGCACATCGCCCAGCCCGCAAGCTCGGCATCCCCAGCCAAATTGGAAGTTACGCGGTCGATAATCTGCTGATAATAGCTCTGGTCGGCCCCAAAACCGCAGGTGCCAAACAGAAAGACGCGCTTGCCGTGCAAGGCGGAGAGCAGCGCCGCGACCGAAGGCGTGCACGCGCCCTTGTCGCACCAAAAACCGACGAGCACTGTGTCGGCCGCGCAGGCGCCCTGCGCCTCGAGCGCAACCTGATCTGCATCCGCATCGTCGCTCAACGCCGCGGCATGGACAAACTCAACGCCCGCAGCCTGCAGAGCGCGCTTAATCGCGCCCGAAACCATCCTGGTATTACCGCTCTTGCTGTTAACCACCAAAGAGCACGTCATAGTCACGTTGCCTCGTTTCCCCCAAAACTAAAGCCACTAATGCAATTTATTAGATGAATATCTTAGTACTAACGTGACAGATGTAAACCACCGTCTGTCGATTGGCGACGCAGACGACATCTTTGGACAGATTTCGAACATGTATGTACTTCGGACTGAAACCGCCGCAGAACGTTTCACGAATGGCCGAAAAACTGTTTCACAAAACGCCGTCAAATTGTTTCACGAAATACCGTCAAATTGTTTCACGCGCTGGTAGAACGCTATATAACACGATCGCTCTATGGGACAAACAAACCTGATTAATTTGCCCCACGGGCTTGCTCACTGAGCAAACTGGCTGCGGTAGAGTTCGGCGTAGAAGCCGCCTGCCGCTAGCAGCTCGTCATGCGTGCCGCGCTCGATAATCTGGCCGTCGCGCATGACCAGGATGCAGTCGGCGTTGCGGATCGTCGACAGGCGGTGCGCCACCACAAAGCTTGTGCGACCGGCCATGAGCTCGTCGAATGCCGCCTGCACCTGCAGCTCGGTGCGCGTGTCGATACTCGAGGTCGCCTCGTCCAGCAGCAAAATCGCCGGGTCGGTGAGCATGACACGTGCGATGCACAGCAGCTGCTTTTGGCCCTGGCTAAACGTACCGCCGTCCTCGCCGATGACCGTATCGTAGCCGCCTGGCAGCTGCACGATAAACTTGTGCGCATGCGCGCGCTTGGCAGCCTCGATAACCTGTTCGCGTGTGGCATCCGGGCAACCGTAAGCGATGTTTTCCGCCACGGTGCCCTCAAACAGCCAAGTGTCCTGCAGCACCATGCCAAAGGCACGGCGCAGGCTTGCGCGCGTGTAGTCACGCGAGGAACGGCCATCGACCGCAATGCGACCGGCGTCGATGTCGTAAAAGCGCAGCAACAGGTTGATGAGCGTCGTCTTGCCACAGCCCGTGGGGCCGACCAGGGCAAAGCGCATGCCGGGCTTGGCATCGATGCAGATATCCTGCAGCAGCTTGCGGTCGGGCGCGTAGCTAAAGTCCACGTGCTCAAAGGCGACCTCGCCCTGCGGCGCGGCAAGCTCTACGGCGTCCGACGCATCGGGCTCTTGCTCACGGGCGTCGAGCAGTGCAAACATGCGGCGCGCCGAGGCGTACGCGGTCTGGATTTGCGTGATGACGTTCGTGACCTCGTTGAACGGCTTAGTGTACTGGTTAGCGTAGGACAGGAAGATCTGCACGCCGCCCACCGTGAGCGCCGCAGGCACGCCCGTGATCACGCCCGCGCAGCCAATCACGGCGACCACGGCGTAGATGATGTTATTGATAAAGCGCGTGCCGGGGTTAGAAAGCGAACCCATAAACTGCGCGCGCTCGCCCGCCGTATAGAGCTCGGCGTTGAGCGCGTCGAAGCGCGCTTGGGCGTTCGCGCCGTAGGCAAACGCATCAACCAGCTTTTGCTCGCCCACATACTCCTCGATATGACCGCCCAGTTGACCCTGAATACGCTGTTGAGCAGTGAAGCTCTTGTTGGAAAGCTTGGCGATGGCACCGGCCGCAAAGATGGAAAGCGGCGTGACGAGCACCACCACGAGCGTCATGATCAGGTTGATGGAGAGCATAAACGCGAGCGTGCCCACGATGGTGATGACGCCGGTAAAGAGCTGCGTAAAGCCCTGCAGCAGGCCGTCACCCACCTGATCGACGTCGTTGACCACGCGGCTCATGAGGTCGCCGTGGGCATGGCCGTCGATAAAGCTGAGCGGCATGCGGCTGAGCTTGTCGCTCGCCTCCACGCGCATGTCGCGCACCGTCTCGTAGGACAGACGGTTGACGCAGTAGCCCTGCAGCCACTGGAAGGCCGCGGCACCTACCACGACAATCGCGAGCTTGGTGACGAGCGGCAGCAGCGCGTCAAAGTCCACCCGCCCGGCGGCAACGATGAGGTCGATGCCCTCGCCGATAAGGATGGGCGTATAGAGTTGCAAGATCACCGAGATGGCGGCACTCACAAACGACGCCGTAAACGAAATGCGATGCGGGCGGACGTAGCCCAGCAGGCGGCGAGTTACCGCGTCCACGGGGTAGCGCTCGGGGTCGCCGGGCTGACGCGGGCCGTCACCCAAGTCGTTGAGGCTATCGTTGCCGGACACGTTGGCCGTCATCGTGGCGACCGAACCGGGAGAAGTATACGGATTCATTTAGCAGCCCTCCTTTGCACAAATGGATGCCGGGGCGCACGCGACGCCTGGGGCGGGCGCGGGACTTGGAGCGGGCGCGGGCGTCGCGCTCCCTTGCTGGCCCTCGAGCTCCTCGCGGCGAAGCTGCGACTGGCAGATTTCGCGGTAGAGCTGGCAGGCCGCGTACAGCTCGTCGTGCGTACCCAGGCCCGCGACCGAACCGTGGTCGAGCACGCAGACCATGTCGGCATCGCGCACGGTCGAGACGCGCTGGCTCACGATGACGGTCGTCAGCGGCAGCCCGCCCTCGGCGGCACCGCGCACGCTGCGCTCGCGAATGGCATGACGAAGCGCCGCGTCGGTCTTAAAGTCGAGCGCCGAGGCGGAGTCGTCCATGATCAATATCTGAGGCGAACCCACCAAGGCACGTGCGATAGTCAGGCGCTGGCGCTGGCCACCGCTAAAGTTCTTGCCGCCCGCCTCGACCGGGGCATCCAGGCCTTGGGGCTTGTTGCGCACGAATTCGCTGGCCTGCGCCATATCGAGCGCCGCCCAGAGCTCATCGTCGGTCGCCGCCTCGTCGCGCCAGGTCAGGTTGCTGCGGATAGTACCGCTCACCAGCGACGCGCGTTGCGGGACGGTCGCGACCACATGACGCAGCTGGTCGAGCGGCCAGGCGCGAACGTCGACGCCCATCACGCTCACGCTGCCGGCGCCCGCATCGTACAGGCGCGGAATAAGCGAGACGAGCGTGGACTTGCCGCTGCCCGTGCCGCCGATAATGCCGAGTGTTTTACCCAGCGGCAGCTCCAGGGTCACATCGTCGACAGCATTTGCCGCACCCGCGCCAAACGAAAAACTCGCATGGTCAAAGCTCAGCGCAAAAACGGGAGCGGTGTCACCTGCCAGGTCGCTCGGCTTGGGCAGCGCGACCGGCTGGTTGCCCGCATCGGTGATGCTCGGCTCGCAATTGAGCACCTCGTTGATACGCGACGCGCTGGCGCTCGCCTTGGTAAAGACCACGACCAGGTTGGCGACGTACACGATGGAGGTGAGCGTCTGCGTCATGTAGTTCACAAACGCCATGACCTGGCCCTGCGTGAGCTCGCCCACGTTGACTTGGATGCCGCCCACCCACAGGATGGCGCACACGCCCAGGTTCATCACAAGAAACGTGACGGGGTTGAGAATCGACGAGAGCTTGCCCACCGCGATGGCGGTATGTGCCTGGTCATCGGCCGCTTGGGCAAAGCGCTCGCGCTCATGGTCCTCGCGCACAAAGGCGCGAACCACGCGGGCGCCCGAAAGCCCCTCGCGGCAAATGAGCGCGATGCGGTCGAGCTTTGCCTGCAGCTGCTTGTAGTACGGAATGCAGCGCGCCATAACAAACCAGAACACCAGGCCGATAGCGGGCGTGCAGATCAAAAAGATGATGCCGAGCTTAAGGTCGATGGCAAGGGCCGCGCACATAGAGCCCACCGCCAGGAAGGGCCAGCGGATGAGCATGCGCACGCCCAGCGCCACGGCGAGCTGCACCTGGTTGACATCGTTGGTGATGCGCGTGATGAGCGACGGCGTGCCAAAGCGATCGAGCTCGGCATAGCTCAGTTTGTTGATGTGCTCGTAGAGCGCACCACGGATATCGGTGCCCATGCCCTGCGAGGTGAGCGCCGCCATCTTTTGGCAGATGAGCGTAAACGAGATGCCGATCACGGCCATGGCGGCGAGCACCGCGCCGTAGTGGACGACGGCGTCCACATCGTGCGCCCCAATGCCCTTATCGATCATCTGGGCAATCACCAGCGGCGTCAGCAGGTCAAAAATCACTTCGATCAACTTGCACGCAGGGCCGATCACCATATACCGGCGAAACTTACCACCAAAACGCCTGAGCAGCTCAATCATGTATAGGCGCTCCCTATCATCATCCACATTCAATTCGAACCATGATAGTACTGTCGCCCAAAAGAAGCGTAAACAACTCGCCATTTCTAATGGGGTTCGGTTTCCAAAGAAGCGGAGAGGCACGCGCACACCCAGCCAGTGGCGGGCAAACCGCCTGATATACTTACATTAGTGCTACCAAGTTAGTCGCCGACCCTTGAAATGAGGTGCCGAGATGAACGACATTCTCGCAAGAAGAGCAAGACGAGCAACCGTGGGCATCGCCCTTTCCGCGGCACTTGTCGCGGGAATCGCCCCTGTAACGGCGATCGCGGCAGAAACCAGTTCCCCCACCGGTGCAGTTGCCTTGCAGACGGAAGACGCGGCCGCCGCAAAAGAAAAAGCGTATGCAGCCATGCAGGAAGCGCTCAAAAACCTCGAGGCCGCAAAAGACGCCGCAAGTCCCGAGAAAATTGCGAGATTCAATGATGACATTGCCCGTTTTCAGGAGCTCCGCGACAAGATGGTGGCGCAAGCCGCCGAATTGAGGGAACTCCTTCCCACCATGCAAGCGGACATCGATGCAGCCCAAGCCAAATACGACGAGGCCATCAACCGGGTAAGCGAGCTCCAGGCAGAATTAGACAAGGCACTTGAAGCACTCGGCGACGAGGAGCCCAGCACAGCTATTAAGGAGCATATTAAGCAGTTGCGCAGTAAGATCATGACGGCAAAAGCGCAAGAAGACTCTTGCGAAACGGAGCTCCGCGAGCGCCGCGACGGCCTCAAAAGGCAGGAAAGACGAGTTAATGACTGTGAACTTGCTGCAGGGAAGTATAAAGCCCATACCGACCAGTTCATAGCCTGGCGAGATGCGCTCCTCGACACATTTGAAAAAAGCGCAAACGGCCTATGACGACGCCTGCAAGGCATACGAAGAGGCAAAAGCCACGGCAGACAAGGCCGCCTCGCCCGAGATAGCGAAACCGACCGAGACAGTGCCTCCCTCCGGCTCGGCGCAACCGGCCGAGGCGACACAGCCCACCGGCTCGTCCGCGACCGGCGAAAATACCCCGCCAAGCTCCACCAAGCAGGCGAACTCGAGCAGCGGCAAGCAAGCAGATACGACCGCCGGCAAGCTCGCGAACACGGGAGACGCAGCGCCGAGCGCAATCGCACTCGCAGCAATCGCCGCCGCAGGCCTCGGAATAACCGCCACGGCCACACGTCGCATCAAGAACTCAAAATAGCTGCCAGCGGTTATTGTCTTCGCCAATCCACAAGCCAAGAGACAAAAAGAGGCCCGTTTCCCCACCTAGGGAAACAGGCCTCTTTACTTGTAAAAACAGATGGTAATGCCGCCGCCTCTTGAAGCACGCAGCCATCAATGCCCAGACAACACTAGCAAGCCGCGTTCCTTAAGGGATAGATTTATTAGACTAAAGCGCCCGTGCGCTCGATGGATTCGGATGCCCGACAGAGGCTCCTTATGGCTGCTTCCTTCCGGACCTGACCAGATTCGGAACATGTCGTCATCCGAACCCATCGAACGCGCTAGGCGCTCGGTATATCTTACCCGCTCCCGCCCGATGGGGCAAGGTGGCTAATTTGGGACGGGGCCTTTTTGACTACTTTTTGACTGGGGGCATCAGGGTGGCGAAAGTAGTCAAGAAAGCCCCGTCCCAAATAGACTGATCCGGTGCTGCACCACGAAAAGGGCCTATCTACTACGTTTTGGTCGCATGGGTCGACCATAGCCGACTTTTTCGAAAATCGGCAAGCCGTCTACCTGCAGTTTTAATTTCACAAAATCCGGGATGGTCGAGGTAGCTCGGTCAAACGTAGTAGATGGCCGCATTTCGTGGCAAACGGTCCGACTCGAGACCCATGTCGACCAGCCTCGGATAGCAATTCACGAAGTTGCGGTGGAATACAGACTGAATTGGCACCTTAAAGGCAAAAACACTCCGTATTTCACCGCAACTTATCGAGGGGATGGGTTTTAGAGGCGAGCGAGGTCATAGGCTTGGGCAGTTGCCTCGCCGGCGCAGATGAGGTTGGTTGTGGCTTCTTGCGGATCGAGTGCCTGTTCCAGGTCCATGGGCTTGCGGCAAATCGGCAAAACCAAGTCGATACCCTGCTCATACACCGTGTCCAGGCTGACGGCACGACCGCCCACGACGGCGACCACCGGCTTGCCATATCGCTTCGCACGACGGGCCACACCCACCGGCGCCTTGCCGGCGGCGGACTGCTCATCCATATTGCCCTCGCCCGTTATGACGAGGTCGACATCGCGCACGCGCTCGTCAAATCCCACGAGATCGAGCACCGTCTCCACGCCCGAACGCAGCTCCGCGCCGAGCGCCAGCAACGCCGCGCCCAAGCCACCGGCGGCACCTGCACCGGGCACGCCGAGCACCGAGCCAAATGTCCGTGTGCCCTCGGGTGCGCACAACAACCCCTGAGCCCGCGCCCTAGCAATCGCCGTATCGAGCAGGCGGCCGTAGCCGACCATCCAGCTGTCGCACTTGTGAAGCGCCTCGGCGTCATCTGTCGGCAGGCCCTTCTGCCCACCGAACACCGCTAGGGCGCCTCGGCGTCCCACGAGCGGATTCTCGACATCGGAAAGCACCACGACACGCGCGCCGTTCAGCGCCCGAAGCGCTGGCGCCAAATCAACGCTCGCCACCTGCTCAAGGCCGGCAAGACCGGGGGCGACATCGCAGCCCCGATCATCGACCACACGCGCGCCCAGCGCCTGCAGCATACCGGCGCCACCATCGTTGGTGGCGCTGCCGCCCAAGCCAATATAGATAGTCTTTGCCCCGGCACGAACCGCACGGAGCATCAGCTCGCCCACGCCATAGGTCGAAGCCGCAAGCGCCGCCGACTCCGTGCAAGGCGAATACCCAATTCCGGCCGCCTCGGCCATCTCGATGACCGCGGACTCGCGCTCGACATCAACCAGCATCCGGGCAGACGCGCGCTTGTCCAAGGGGCCTGCCACCTCGCAGGTCACAATCTCACCGCCGCACGCGGCAACGGCATCGAGCGTCCCCTCACCGCCATCCGCCAGCGGCAACGTGTCCACCTCGGCATCGGGCCAAACGCGGCGCACGCCTTCGGCAACCGCCGCCTCTGCCTGCGCACTCGAAACACCGCCCTTAAAGGAGTCGATCGCCAGCAGCACGCGGCGGGGCCGGCGGCACGCGGGGCCAAAGTCAACCGCCGCGCCAGCATCCTCACCGGCACCTGCAAGCGCTGCGGCGTGAGCGGCGTGTGCTTCAAGATCGGCCCCACAACCGCAATCAGCGCCGCCCGCTCCGCGCAGACCGCCAAAATAGCTACTCAGCAGCTCGCGGCATTCATCCGCCAGGACCCCAGCCGTCACGCTAAACCGATGGTTCAGGCGCGAGTCGGCATTCAAATCGTATAGGGATCCCAACGCGCCCGCCTTGGCGTCGCTCGCGCCATACACGCAGCGCCCCACGCGCGCGTTGACCATAAGCCCCGCACACATGCAGCAGGGTTCAAGCGTCACATAGACCGTACAGTCGGAAAGGCGCCAGCGACCGAGCGCCTGGGCAGCGGAGCACACGGCCACAAACTCGGCATGAGCCGAAGGATCCTGATCGAGCTCGCGCCGATTGTGCGCCCTCGCGACGATCTCGCCGTCGCGCACCACTACGGCTCCGATGGGCACCTCGCCCACCGCAGCGGCGGCGCGCGCCTCGGCCAGCGCCTCGCGCATGAACTTCTCGTCGATTTCGGTGATCGTCATCGTTCGCCTTCCCTGTTGCAAATTCAAAACGATGCTATCATTACGACTCACGGAGAGATGGCAGAGCGGTTGAATGCGGCGGTCTTGAAAACCGTTGAGCGCGAGAGCGTTCCGGGGGTTCGAATCCCCCTCTCTCCGCCACTTTTAGTGATGCACCGGTGTCATGGTCCGCTCAAACAGCGCATCGACCACGTCGGCCATCTCGGGTCGACGCTCAAGATCGTGGCCCGATTCCCACCATATCGTGAAAAGTCGAATAATACCGCCAGCGACAAACTCGGACGTCGTCTCGAGTGACACGGGGGCCAGAGCATCCTCGGCAAGCACGTTCATCACACGCTCGCGGATGGAGCGGGCAATACGGTCGCAAATAACGTTGGTCAACATGCCCGACATGCTGCTTGCCAAAATGTTATCCATGAGCTGCTCGTGCGCCAGAATCAAATCCATGGCATCGTCCAAAATCGCGTGCCGAAGCGCGCGCACGTCCTCGGCAGACACTGCGCCGGCCTCATCGGGCTGTTTTTGCGGCAAGCCCGACATGAGCTCATCGATATAAAAGGCAAAGTAATCGTTCTTGTCGCGAAAGTGCTTGTAGAACGTCGTGCGGCGAATCATGGCGCGGTCGCACAGCATGGCAACCGTCAGGTCCTCAAAACGATGCTCCTCGAGAAGCTCGGTAAAGGCATCGAACAGGGCACGATAGGTTTTCTTGACGCGAAGGTCCATCCGTATCGCCATCCTCAGGGCAAAGACAACACTCGTCAATCTGTCGCATATCTTACACCTGTACCTCGCGCGCTTTGCCCCGGTGCCAACCCCACCGAAAACATAACGCTTACCGGAAAGTTCGGCACGGCAAAACGTTGCGGGTATACTAGTAGCGTTATACCAACGGCAGCTGGCGCATGCCGCCGCGGCCATTCGAAACGGAGACATCATGATTACCGTCATCATCGGCATCGTTGTTGTCATTGTGATTGTCTGCGCCATCGCCGGCATCTACAACAACATGGTCACCAAGCGTAACCGCATCGATAACGCCTGGCAGAACATCGATACGCAGCTGCAGCGCCGCAACGACCTGATCCCCAACCTGGTCGAGACCGTCAAGGGCTACGCCAAGCACGAGCAGGAGACGCTCTCCGCCGTGATCAGCGCGCGCAACACCGCCGTCAAGGCCACCACGCCCGAGGCCAAGATGGAAGCCGACAACGTGCTGACCGGTGCGCTGCGCCAGCTCTTCGCCGTAGCCGAGGCCTATCCCGATCTTAAGGCAAACACCAACTTTACGCAGCTGCAGGCATCGCTCGAGGATACCGAGAACAAGATTAGCTATGCACGCCAGAGCTACAACGATTGCGTGCTCAGCTACAACAACGCCATTCAGACGTTCCCGGCTGTCATCTTTGCCGGCATCTTCCAGTTTAAGGAGCGCCAGGGCTTCGAGGCCGCCGAAGCAGCCCGCCAGGCCCCGACCGTCAAGTTCTAGTAGTTTGACAGCGCATCCTTAATCGTCCAAATGTATAAACCGCCCCGTCGAATGCATACTTCGACGGGGCGGTTTCCTTTTTCGCGAAGGTCCCCCTCTAAGCGCCGTGCATTTTTAGGAGTATTCAACATAACCAAGGGCTTCGGGCGCTACGATAAATGCCAAAGACCGCGAATATCCCTGCAAATCAAACGCTGCCAGCCCGTAACCCCGCCCATCATCCGTAGAAAACATCGAGAAATCCCGATTTTTGCCCGAGGTCGGTATGCAGGGGCCTTCGATTGCAGAATACTCGCAAAAATGCACGTCGCCACCACCCCCACATGGCGCGAACCAAAACAAAAGCGCGGCCTTCCTTTCCGGCGCATTCCGCAGGACGAAAGAACCTCCGCCGCACGTAGTGCGCAGCGGAGGTTCTTTCATGTCCGAGGACGCGCCGGAAAGGAAGGCCGCCCTCGGGCCGGACAGGTAAGTCAGCTTACGCGACGGTGTAAACCCAGTCGTGCTTATCCTCGACAGCACCGGACTGGATACCAGTCAGGGTCTCGCGGAGCTTCTTCATCACGGGGCCGATCTCGGTGTAGCCAGCCGGGAAGGTCACGGTCTCGTCGGCACCGTAAACCTTGTTGTCGATCTCGCCGACCGGGGAGATGACGGCAGCGGTGCCGCACAGGCCGCACTCGACAAAGGTACCGGCCTTGACCTCGGCCCACTCGACGGGACGCTGGTCAACGGCCATGCCCAGGTCCTGAGCAACCTGAACGAGCGAACGACGGGTGATAGAGGGCAAGATGGAGTCGGTGTGCGACTGCGGAACGACGAGGGTGCCGTCCTCCTTCACGAACAGCACGTTGGCGCCGCCGGTCTCCTCGACATAGGTGCGGGACTCGGAGTCGAGATACAGGTTCTCGGCATAGCCCTCGCGATGGGCCTCCATCGTGGGCTTGAGGGACATGGCGTAGTTCAGGCCGGCCTTGATGTTGCCGGTGCCGTGCGGTGCGGCGCGGTCGTACTCGGAAACGCGCAGCTTGACGGGATTGAGGCCACCCTTAAAGTACGGACCGACCGGGGTCACGAGAATGCGGAACGTGTACTCAGGAGCGGGAGCCACGCCGATCACGTCACCGGAGCCGATCATAAACGGACGCACGTACAGGGTCGCGCCGGAACCGAAGGGCGGAACCCAGGCGGCGTTGGCAGAAACGACCTGCTTGACGGCCTCAACGAACTTGTCCTTGGGGAACGGGGGCATCTCGAGGCGCTGCGCAGAGTTGTACATACGCTCGGCGTTCATGTCGGGACGGAAGCAGACGATGCTGCCGTCCTCGGCGGTGTAGGCCTTCAGGCCCTCAAAGACCTCCTGGCAGTAATGGAAGATGCCACCGCACTCGGAGACATGCAGGGTGTGGTCGGTGGTCAGGCCGCCCTCGTCCCACTCGCCATCCTTCCAATGAGCCTCGTAGCTGTAATCAGTTTTCATGTAGCCAAAGCCGAGGCTACCCCAATCGATATCCTTCTTCTCGACAGTCATATGTCGCTCCTTACATACACAGTTGCATACTCGCGAACCCGCACGCAAAGACCGAAGCCGACCGCGTCGCAACGTCGCACGCCCGGAGCGTAGAGCCGGACGGGACACGCGAACGGCATCAAAGCCGATGGCACGTCGATTCGCATGCACGAGATTGTACTCCCCGTACGCGTCTGATAAAACGCTTTTCTTTAACTAAGTAAAGTATTTTCATTTGACCGAAGCAGAAAGGCCCGCCACCGTAAAGGGTGACGGGCCTCAACGGCACGGTTTGCGCGCTGGCTCGAGCTACGCGTTCTTTTTGCCCAGCTTAGCCTTAACCAGACCGACCACGGTCGGGATGATCGACACGGCGACGATGCCGATAATCAGCAGCTCAAAGTGCTCCTGCACAAAGGGGATGCCGCCAAAGAAGTAGCCCAGCAGCGTAAAGACCGTCGACCAGGTAATGCCGCCCAGCACGTTAAAGATGACAAAGTTGCGCCAGTGCATGCCGCCCATGCCGGCGATGAAGGGCACAAAGGTGCGGATAAACGGGAAGAAGCGACCCAGGAAGATGGCCAGGTGGCCCCATTTGTCCAGGAAGTCCTCGGACTTTTTGATGCGCTCGGGCGTCATGGCCTTCACCTTGCCCGAGGCGATGATCTTTTGGCCAAAGAAATGACCGATCATAAAGTTGCACTGATCGCCCAAGATGGCAGCCGTCCATGCGACGGCCAGCAGAGCCACGATGTTAAAGCCGCCGTTGTGGGCAAAGAAACCCGAGGCAAACAGCAGCGAATCGCCGGGAAGGAACGGGAAGAACACCACGCCCGTCTCGATAAAGATGATCAGGAACACGCAGCCATAGGCCATAAGCGGGCCGGCAGCGATCCAGCTGGCGATCGCGGTGCGCGGATCCTTAAGCAGCTCGGCGATAAAATTGATGAAACCCATGAAGTAAAACCTCTCAGTTGTGGGCGCGGACACGTCCAAGTTGACCAGTATACGGTTGTGACGCGGCAACGCACACGACCTTACAAAAGCGTGACTTCATTACCAGCAAGTTTGCATAATTGACACCTGTCGCGCAAAGCCGAGCAAGATCGCTCTTCCTAATCCCTAGCGAATCGCTATACTTTATTGCATTGCATTGTCGCGGCGCTAAGGGAGGGCGGCCGGTGAGCTTTATCAATACCATTCGCGAGGACATCAAGACCGTCCAGGCACAGGACCCCGCCGCGCAAAACGGCCTAGTCATCTTCCTTTCTTACCCCGGCCTGCATGCCAAGTGGAACCACGTGCCCGAGCACTGGCTGTGGGAACATGGACATCGCTCGCTCGCCCGCGTGCTCTCGCAAATCACCCGCCATATCACTGGCGTCGAGATTCATCCTGCCGCACAGATCGGCAAGCATTTCTTTATCGACCACGCCATGGGCGTTGTCATCGGCGAAACCGCCATTGTGGGCGACAACTGCGTGCTCTATCAGGGCGTCACACTTGGCGGCACCGGCAACGAGACCGGCAAGCGCCACCCCACCCTGGGCAACAACGTCACCGTGGGCACAGGCGCCAAGGTGCTCGGCAACATTCGCATTGGCAACAACGTCAAAATCGGCGGCAACTCGGTCGTCGTCAAGGACGTACCCGACAACTGCACCGTCGTGGGCGTGCCGGGCCGCGTCATCAAGCGCAACGGCTGCCGCGTATTCGAGGAAAGCTTCGATGCCAAGCAGCATCGCGAGTACATGCCCGATGACGCCGCCGAGCAGAGCGCCCTCAACCGCCAGGGCATCACCGAGAATGCCCGCCGCGTCAAGGAACTCGAGCGAGAGGTGGCCGAGCTCAAGGCCCTCGTCGCCAAGCTCGTGGACGAGCACTAGGAACGCGAGCGGCACAAAACAACATCGGCGCCGACGCAAAAGGCGCGCCAGGGAATCCATCCCCGGCGCGCCTTTCTTTTTGATGTGACATGCGGGACTGTCCCTTTGTCACATTATGCGAACTGGCTTAGGTAGAGGTCGGCGTAAGCACCCTCGGCAGCCAGCAGTTCCTTATGCGTGCCTTGCTCGATAATGTTGCCGTGATCCATGACCAAGATCAGGTCGGCGTCCACGATCGTCGACAGGCGATGCGCGATCACAAAGCTCGTGCGCCCATGCATGAGCGCGTCCATGGCACGGCCGATGGCAAGCTCGGTACGCGTGTCCACGCTCGACGTCGCCTCGTCCAAGATGAGAATCGCCGGGTTGTTGAGCAGCACGCGCGCAATGGTCAGCAGCTGACGCTGGCCCTGGCTGATGCTTTCGGCATCATTGGCCACGCGCGTGTCGTAGCCCTGCGGCATGGTGCGCACAAAGAAGTCGACCTGCGCGGCGCGGGCGGCAGCCACGATCTCGTCGCGCGTTGCCTCGGGGCAGCCGTAGGCGATGTTTTCGGAAATCGTGCCGTCGAACAGCCAGGCGTCCTGTAGCACCATGCCAAACTGCTGCCGTAGCTCGCCGCGGTCCATGAGGCGCGTATCCACGCCGTCAAGCGTAATACGGCCGCCGTCGATCTCGTAAAAGCGCATGAGCAGGTTGATGAGCGTCGTCTTGCCTGCGCCCGTGGTTCCCACCACGGCAATCTTCTGGCCCGGCTCGGCGGTAAACGACACGTCGCGCATGAGCGGCTTGTCGGGCGCATAGCCAAAGCGCACGTGCTCAAAAGCGACGCGGCCCTCAATGCGACCCGGCAGCTTGGCGGCCTCGTCCGGCAGCGGATCGGCCTCCATCTCGGGCTCATCAAGCAGGTCGAACACGCGCTCCGCACTCGCCAGCGCGCTCTGCAGCGAGTTAAAAGTGAACGACAGCTGCGTCATGGGTTCGGACGCCTCGTAGATAAACTGGAAGAACGCCTGGAACACGCCGACGGTCATGTGACCGGCGACCAGCATGCTGCAGCCCACGAGCGCAATCACAATCTGCGCCAGGCGACCGATAAAGCGAACCGCGGGTCCGACGGCGTTGATCATAAAGTCGGCCTTGGTGCTCACGCGCGCCAGCTCGCCCGAGGCCTCGTGCACCTCGGCAGAGCTCTGGTGCTCGCGGTTGAATGCGCGAATCACCAAACGGCCCGAATAGCCTTCCTCGACCGCGCTCGTGATTTTGGACACCCACTCCTGACGCTCGCCCGTCACATCATGCGTACGGCGCGAAACCACCTTGGTCACCAGCAGCGATACCGCCGTAAAACCCAAAAAGATCAACGTGAGCCTAACGCTATAGACGAACATCATGATGATGGCGCCCGTCACGGTACCGATCGATACCAGCAGCTGCAGCAATCCGCGCTGCATACTCTCGGACATCTTGTCCAAGTCGTTGGTCGCGCGGCTGACCACCTCACCGGGGCGATGTGCGTCAAAGTAGGCGAGCGGCAGGCGGCTGAGCTTTTGCGCGATGCGGTTGCGCAGACGCAGGTTGAGGCGTTCGGCCACGCTCGACATCAAAAAGCTCTGGAGCGCATAGAACGAGGCAGCGGCAGTCCAGATCATAAAGTAGACGAAGATGGTCTTGCCGCAGTTCTCCCAGGTGATGTTGAAGGTGGTTCCGTTGGCAAACGCCACCTGCATATGCCCCCACAGCTCGTCGATGACGTGAGCGCTGTACGCCGGCGCGGCGGTGTTAAAGATGACGTAGAACACGATGCTCGCAAACACGATGTAAAAGCGCCAATGGTCGCCGGCGGCCTCGCTCCACAGGCGGCGCACCGTCGCCCAGGTGTCGCGGGGCGTCTCGTCGTCGGCTCCGTCGTCAACGTCGCGCATGCGCTCTGCCTCAGCGCGGGCGCGCTCGTCCTCGGCGCGCTCGTTTTCCTCGTAGAGTGCCTGGCGGCGAGCCTCGCGCTCGGCCGCAGCCCTGGCGGCGTCATCCAGCTCGGTCGACGCGGCAGCCTGCTCGACCGTTTTCTCGCCAGCGTCCACAGCGTTCGAATCGATTGCGTCACCGCACTTCTTGAGCTCCTCAGTCATGCTACTCACCTCCCTTCATCTGCGATTCCGCGATAGCGCGGTACACCTCGCAGGTTTCCATGAGCTCGTCGTGCGTGCCCAGGCCCACGACCTCGCCGTCCTTGAGCACCACGATCTGGTCGGCATGCAAGATCGTCGAGATGCGCTGCGCGATGATGAGCACCGCAGCGTCGCGCGTCTCCTCCTGCAGCGCATGGCGCAGCGCTGCATCGGTCTTAAAGTCCAAGGCCGAAAAACTGTCATCGAAGATATACAGATCGGCATGCTTCATGAGCGCGCGAGCAATGGCCAGGCGCTGGCGCTGACCACCCGAGAAGTTCGTACCGCCCTGGGCAACCGGGGTATCGAGCCCCTGCGGTTGATCGAGCACAAAGGTGCTCTGGGCAACCTGCAGCGCATGAATCATGTCCGCCTCGGTCGCGTCCTCGTTGCCAAAGCGCAGATTGCTTGCCACGGTGCCCGAGAACAGCCACGCCTTCTGCGGCACATAGGCAATGCGCCCGCGAATCTCGTCTTGCGAAAGGTCGCGCAGGTCAACACCGTCCAGGCGAATGGCGCCCTTCGTAGCATCGTGAAAACGCAGCAAGAGCTTTGCCACCGTCGACTTACCCGAACCGGTCGAGCCCACGATCGCGGTGGTCTGCCCGCGACGACAGGCAAAACTCAGGTCGCACAGCGTGTCCTCGTCGGCGTCGTCAAAGCGAAACGACATATGATCGAACACGGCAACCGCATCAGCCCCGTCCTTTGAGTCGGACGCGGCCGCATCAAGCGTACGCTGGCCATCGACGATGCTCGGCTCAATCTCCAGCACTTGCTGTGCACGGCTTAGACATGCCGCGGCGCGTGGCAGCGTTAGCACCACCATCTGCGCCATCATCACAAAGAACAGGATCAGAAGCGCGTACTCCAGCACCGCCGAGATGCTCGCGATCTGCATGGCGTGGGCGCCCACGCGGTTGCCGCCAACCCACAGCACCGCTACCTCGGCGATGTTCATCAAAAAGAAGCTTGAGCTGTCGAGGCCCACAAACAGGTGGTTGACTTTGATGGCGTTGGCGGCGTAGTCGCTGAACACCTCGTCCAGGCGCCGCTCCTCGTGACGCTCCTTGTTAAACGCACGGATGACGCGCACGCCCACGATGTTTTCGCGCAGCACCACGTTCATGCGGTCGATAAAGCTCTGCAGGCGCATAAAGATCGGAGCCGCGTTGGCAACCGTAAAGACCGCCGCAACCAGCACGATCGCAACCACGACGCCCAGAAGCATGCCCATGGCCGGATCGATGAGCCAGGCAAAGATGATGCCCGCCACGGCCAAGAACGGTACCGGCAGCACCAGCTGAATCGTCTGCAGGATCGCTTGCTGGATCACGTTGATGTCGTTGAGCGAGCGCGTGATCATCGAGCCCGTGCCAAAGCGCTCAAAGTCGCTGGCGGACAGCTCGAGCGACTTATCGTAGACGGCGTTGCGGATGTCGCAGGCCACATTGGCCGCCAGACGGGCCGAAAGGTAGCAGCCCAGCACCGCGCCGCCGCTGGCCATGCCAGTCGCGATAAGCATGTAGAGGCCGTTGCGCAAAATGTAGTCGACATCGCCCGTGGTGATGCCGGTGTTGACCATGTTCGCCAGCATCGTGGGAACCAACAGCGTACCGACGTTGTCGATTAGCAGCACCAGCAGCGTCACCGCGATCAGACCGCGGTACGGCCTCATAAACCTCATTAAGAGTCGCATGTCTCCCCCTCGCCCTTATCGTCAGCCTCGTTCTCGGCGGCAACTTGCCGTTTAAATGCCTCGCACTCTTCGTTAAGAACATGGGAGAACTTACCGACCAAGCGCATGATCTCGCGCTGTTCCCACGGCTCGAGCGCCTCGAATGCCTGTTGCTCGGCTTTTTGCGCCGGCAACGCGTAGCGCTTGGCAAACTGCATACCTTCTGCGGTCAGTCGCACAACCTTGTTCTTACGACTGCCCTCGGCAAACTCCAACGTCGCAAGCCCTCGCGCCCTAAGCGTCTTGATTGCCGAATTGATGGTCTGTTTGCTGTAGAACCATTCACTCGTCAGCCGACTCACGGCAACGCTTACACCCGCTGCACTCGTGTCGACGAGCATCCAATAGGCGCAATCCGAAAGACCGCAGGCGCGCGAGAACTCCGAATAGATATGGTCGAGTCCATTGAGCATCCGGTCGAAATCGACCAGCGTAACCGCACTATTCATCTATCCCACCATTCGATTGTCCGAGTTTTGACCAATTTACATCTCTACATTAGTCCGAGTTTTGACTATCGTCAATAAGCTCGTTATATATGGTCAGCTCTACATAGGCATGTCGACAAAAAAGACCGCCGGCGCGGGGGCGGCGCCGGCGGTTGCGAGAGAATATCGATTGTTGGCCGTTACGCAGCGACGGCCTCGTAGACCGTGGCGCCCGAGAAGCTGTCGTGCAGGCTCTTGCCACAGATCCACGGCAGTTCGACGACCTCGCAGACCGTGTTGACCAGCTCGGAGCAGTCAGTAAAGTGGCCCTTATCGTTGAGGGCCTCGCAATCCTGAACACGCCAATAGCCATCGGTGTGCGTGATGTAGTACTCGTGATCGTTGATCGACACGAAAGCGCGCGTCTTGGAACGCAGCAGCTTCAGAAATCCTTCGAAGTCGGTCTCGACGACATCTCCAGCCTGGAACATGATGTTACCTCCTGGCCCGGCGCCACCATGGCGCGCTGATAAACGTTGGTACTCCTTTAGTAAAACCTTTATCAGAGCTTATGCGCGCATCATTTAGGCAAGTGGTAAAAAACCGCAGGGTAGACGGGATAAAACGTTTAATCATCCCACCGGTTTGTCACATTCTGGCTGAAGTTTTATGCAAACCAACTTTTCCACTTGGTAGCTTGCATTGTTTGAGGCCGACGGCGCGATTACGGTTTTGGTTCGGCGGGTAAGAACGAGGCATCGAAACCAACGTCAGGAGGACACATGGAGACCATCGAAGCGCTCATCCATCGCCGCAGCTGCCGTAACTACAGCGATCGCCCCGTCGAGACAGAAAAGCTCGCACGCATTATCGAGGCAGGCCAGTACGCGCCCAGCGGCATGGGACGTCAGCCGGTCACGTTCGTCGCCGTTACCGACCCCGCAACCGTCGAGCGCCTCTCGCAGCTCAACGCCCAAGTTATGGGCAGCGAGGGAGATCCCTTCTACGGCGCCAAAACCGTTGTGGTGGTGCTCGTCGACCGCAGTGTGCCCACGCACCTGGAAGACGGCTCGCTCGCCATGGGCAACCTGCTCAACGCAGCCTATGCGCTGGGCGTCGATTCGTGTTGGATCCACCGCGCGCACGAGGTCTTTGACTCACCCGAGGGACTGGAACTGCTGGCCAAGTGGGGTCTGCCCGCCGACGGAAGCCTGCGCGGTGTCGGTCACTGCATTCTGGGCTATGCCGAGGACACGCTACCCGAGCCCAAACCCCGCCGCGACAACGTCGTCTACGTAAGGTAACCCAGGAGCGTCATAGGGGTAGCTAATTTGGGACGGGGCTATTTTAGCCACCCCACTCGCAACTTATCTTGCCGATGGAGTTGTCGTCGTTTCGTTCGTGTGGGTCGTTTCGGCGCCGTCGCCCTGTTCGCCCTCGTCCTTTTGAGCGTCGGCGATGGTGGAGGCCGCCGCAACGATACCGCGCTGGGGCGCGACGCCCGTCTGGGTCTGAGCGCCCTCGACAATTTCTGTGCCTGCATGCGCGAGCTCGGGCGATTTAAACATCGCGTCCAAGTTGGCACCGTCGCCGGCGTAGCCAAGCGCAGCGAGTGCGATGACGATCACTGCAACGACGACCGCGATCGGAACATAACGATGCCAACCAGCCGGATTGAGTCCGCTGCGACGAGCCGCCCCGCGGCTGATGTAACCGAGCGTGCCGTCGTGCTTGAGCTTTGAGCCCACCACGCACTTGCGGCCCCACAGCGACGACTCGGCCTGCATGGCCAAGCGAGCGCTTGCCGAAGGATAGCCATATTTAGTGCGCTTGAACGAACCATCAAACCCCGAGGCGTGTTTGCCCCACGTCACCGATGTCGTGCGTCGGTTGACCGGCGCGGCGCTCCGCCTTCTGCGGCTCGGTTTTGTAGTCTCAGCCATACGCCCCCGCACGCCGTAACCAAATCGAAACAATAACGCTTTGGACTGTAGCACACGCGTCGCGCGCGGTCACGGGCGCCTCGCTCAACGGTCATCGTCCTTCAGTAAGCGCCACAGCGTTGTTCGGCTTATGCCCAGCACCTCCGCCGCACGGGTTCGGTTGCCGTGGAGATGATCTACAACCAGATGCGCGATATCTCGCTCGGTATCGGCCAGCGGTCGCAGGATATACAGGTCGCTTTCGAGTGTCGGGGCGCCAAAGGTTGCGGTCTTAATCACGTCCTCTTGGGCTAGCACTTCCTCCGCCACAGCGCGATCCACCGTGCCCGCCCCCACCAATATATACAGTCGTTCCGAGACCTCGCGGAGCTGCAGATAGTTGCGCGGCCAGCGGTAAGCATCGAGCGCCTTCGTCGCCGCGGCAGACAGCGTGGGCGCTGCCGTCCCAAATGCACCAGCGAGATATTCCAAATAGCGCGCAATCTTTTGCGACGTGGCTCCCTGCTCGACGATTGCCGGCGCCACGCTCACCGCACAGGCGAAGCGCTCGGTCACAAAGGCGGCTTGATCACTTTCGCTGCCGCCCGGCATGTCATTCGCCGTCAGCACCACATGGCAGCGCGTCGCCAGCGCGGTGTCGGCCATCGTGGAAACGAGCTCGCGGAGACGCTGGGGGCCAACCGTGTTCCAGCCCTCAATGCAAAGTGTCAGCCCCGTTTGGAACAACGGCGATTCGGCGCTTTTGAGCAGATGGCGCCAGCCGCGATCCGTTAGCTCATCGAGCGCAACGGCAACAAAGGGCTGATCGACAAAAGGACCGTCCAGATAGAGGCGCATGGCAATCTCGACCTGACCCGTTCCCAGCTCGCCCTCGAGCATAAGGGGCACACCGCGCGCGTAGCTCTCGGCGACCGGCGCAGCCACCGAGGCAGCCCCCTCAACGATGCCGTACGCGCTCGATTCGTAGCGGGCCTCAACTTCGTCGGCGTTGAGCCACTCGATGCCCGCGTGCGCCGCGGCGCCGCGCACCTCGCGGACCACGACGACCCAAAGGCCCCCGCCCTCTTTGTCGGCGGGGCGAACGGTCAGGCTCAGGCGCGTACCCGCACGCCCCATAACCAGACGCGCGCCGTCTCCTATACGGTCGAGGCGTTCGGCAACAAAAGCTGCCACATCCCGCTCAAGCGCCGCGTCATTCATGGTCGAAATCGCGACGTCCCCACGCGCATCGATTGCCAATGCCGAGGCCCCGGCAGCAGCCAGGGCCTCGGTCAAGATGTTCAGCTTGGCATCGCTATCCATAATTTGCCCCTGTCCGCGGCGACGTGCAGCCGCCGACGGTCGCACGACCGAGTGTTTCAAAATTGAACGATATTGCTCACCAAACACTATAGGGCAGAAAGCGCCGTCCTGCGAGTATAGGTGTTGCCCCGCATCGCCATCCTGGCGGGGCGATAAGAGCTCTTCGGGACTTATAAACCTGCGGACAAGCCATACCCGCAAGAGCTCCTATCGCTCCACCGTGAGAATGCGCTCACCAGCACGCAGCACGCAGCACGCAAATAAGCTACTTCTCTACCAGATTCCCAGCACGTGCTGCATCCCCAAACTCATGCACGCAATGCCAATCCAGCAGCAAAAGCCCAGCGCGATGGGCTTGCCGCCCTTTTTGACCAGCTCGACGATATCGGTATTAAAACCAATAGCCGCCATGGCCATCACAATAAAGAACTTCGACAGCTCCTTGATGGGCGCCGTAAAGGACGCGGGAAGTTGAAGCACCGTGGTGATTACGCTCGCCAGCACAAAGAACAGCACAAACATGGGAAACGCGCGTTTGAGCGAGAACGTGCTTTTGGCGTCGCCGCCGGCCTTGCGCGCCAGATGCATCTGCCAGCATGCGAGGACCAACGTGATGGGAATAATGGCCAGCGTCCTGGTGAGCTTGACCACCGTGGCGCTCTCGAGCACATTGGCGCCGGGATGCATGCTGTCCCAAGCGCTCGCCGCAGCCGTTACGGACGAGGTGTCGTTGATGGCGGTGCCGGCAAACAGGCCAAAGCCCTCGTTGGTCAGCCCGAGCATACCGCCGAGCGTTGGAAACACGAGCGCCGCGATAACGTTAAACAGGAAGATGACCGAAATAGCCTGGGCAATCTCGCGATCGTCGGCATCGATGACGGGCGCGGTCGCAGCGATGGCAGAACCGCCGCAAATCGACGAGCCCACGCCCACAAGCGTCGCGATCTTGCTCGGCACGTTCATGACGCGGCAGAGCACAAAGGCGATGACAAGCGAGGTCGAGATTGTCGCCACGATAATCGGTAGCGACTGGGCGCCCTTGGACAGAATCTGGGAGAGGTTCATGCCAAAGCCAAGCAGGATAACCGCGTACTGCAAGACTTTTTTGGACGTATAGGTGACGCCAGCGGCGAGCTGTTCGCGACGATTCTTGGGAAAGACGAGCGCCAGAACCATGCCAAAGAGAATAGCAAATACCGGCCCACCGACCACCTCGATTTGTTTGCCGAGCAGCGTTGCGGGAATGGCGATGATCAGGCAGAACAAGACGCCTTTCCAGCGCTCGCGTACGATATTTGCCAGTTGCATATGGGATTCCTTCTTTCTATTTCACGTTTGCGACGGCTTATGATACGGCAACGTTGAGCACAATCCCGTACAAACGCAGGCAAAAATGTCGCAAAAGTTATCGGGCGGCGATTGAATTTCCACCGCAGAGAACTGATTCGCGGCATAATAAACAACTGACATATGAGTGTGGAAGAACGTTTGTGAGGCGCTATGGAAGAATCGATGCACATCGGCGAGCAAGAAACGAGCCTACAGGACCAGTCCTACCACACCATTCGACGCAAAATCGTCTACCTGGACTACAAGCCGGGCGAAAAGCTGGGCGTCAAGCAACTTTGCGACGACCTGGATATGGGTCGCACGCCCGTGCGCGAGGCTTTGGTTCGCTTGGCGCAGGAAGGCCTGGTGCGCACCGTGCCCCAGAGCGGCACCTACGTCTCACCCATCAACCTCACCCTTGCCGAGAGTGCCTGTTACATCCGCGAGCATCTGGAAAAGCAGGTGATTGTGGAGTGCTGTGCGCGCGCCACGTCGACCGGCATCGAGCAGCTCGACCGCGCCATCGTGCTGCAGGAAAAGGCCATGGCCGAAGAGGATCGCATCGGCTTCTTTTTGAGCGACAACCTCATGCATCACATGATTTTTAGCATCGCATGTCGCAGCACCGTGTGGTCGTGGCTCGAAGAGACCAATGCCGACCTGGAGCGCTTCCGCTGGCTGCGCGCCGCCACGCAGGTTCTCGACAATCAGGACATCGTGAACGAGCACAAGCAGATTCGCCGCGCTATCGCCGGTCGCGACCCCATCGAAGCGAGCTTTTTGGTCAGCAAGCACCTGCACATGATGTTCCGCAACCAAACCGAGGTTCTGGACCAGTTCCCCGAGTACTTCGAGACCAGCAAGCTCCGCTAACCTGCCAAAAAGGGACAGGTTTATTTTGGCAGGTTTTATCTGGGCAAACGCAGAAAAGGCCCGGCTCCGTCTTGATGCGGAGCCGGGCCTTAGTCGCTAGAACGGCGGAACCAACTACTCTACCGTGACGCTCTTGGCCAGGTTACGGGGCTGGTCGATGTCGCAGCCGCGCAGGATGGCGACCTCGCGGGCGAGCAGCTGCAGAGGAACGCTCGCCGTGATGGGGCTGAACACGTCGCGGACTGCCGGCACGCGGACGATGCAGTCGGCGATCTTGTTGATCTCCTCGTCGCCCTCGGTGGCAACGACGATGACCTTGGCGCCGCGTGCCTTGCACTCCATAAGGTTCGACACGGTCTTGTCGTAGGTGGCACTCTTGGTGGCCACAGCGATGACAGGGAAGCCCGGGTCGATCAGGGCAATGGGGCCGTGCTTCATCTCACCGGCGGCGTAGGCCTCGGCGTGCAGGTAGCTGACCTCCTTGAGCTTGAGAGCGCCCTCGTAGGAGATAGCGGCGCCCATGCCGCGGCCCACGAACAGCGCGGACTGCGCGTCCTTGCAGACAAGCGCGGCCTCGTGCACGGCCTCGGTCTGCGTATCCAGAATCCACTGGATCTGCTCGGCCGTATCGGAAAGCTCGCGGAACAGCATGCGCGTCTGCTTGGTGGTCAGGCGGTACTTGACCTGCGCCAGCAGCAGAGCCAGCAGCGTCAGGCTCACAACCTGGCCGATGAAGCTCTTGGTCGAGGCGACAGCGATCTCCTTGTTGGCCTTGGTGTAGATGACGCCATCGCTCTCGCGCGCCACCGGGCTGCCCACCACGTTGGTGATGCCAAAGACCTTGGCGCCCTTGATGCGCGCGTCGCGAATGGCGGCAAGGGTATCGGCCGTCTCGCCCGACTGCGACACGGCCACAACAAGCGTCGTCGGCGTAATGATGGGGTTGCGGTAGCGGAACTCGCTGGCCGCCTCAACCTCGGTGGGGATGCGAGCCCAGCCCTCAATGAGATTCTTAGCAATGAGGCCAGCGTGATAGCTGGTGCCGCAAGCGATCACGTAGACGCGGTCGATGTCGTTGAGCTCCTCGAGCGAAAGGCCCAGCTCATCGATGTCGAGCTCGCCGGCAGGCGTCATACGGCCAACCAGCGTGTCGCGCACGACGCGCGGCTGCTCGTGGATTTCCTTGAGCATAAAGTCGGGATAACCGCCCTTTTCTGCCATGTCCAGGTCCCAGTCGATGTGGATGACCTTGGGCTCGATAGCGTTACCGGCCTCGTCGGTGTACTCGACGCCTGCGGGCGTGAGCTTGGCAAACTGACCGTCCTCAAGCACCACGACATCGCGGGTGGCGTCGATGAGTGCAATGACGTCGGAGGCGACATAGGCGCCGGTCTCGCCTGCGCCGACCACAATCGGGGAATCCTTGCGGGCTACGGCGATCACGCCGGGCTCGTCAGCGCACACGGCGGCCAGACCATAGGCACCGACCACGTGGGTGCAAGCCTCGCGCACGGAGGCCATCAGGTCGTGCGTCTCGGCATAGGCCTCTTCGATCAGATGCGCGAAGACCTCGGTATCGGTCTCGCTCTTAAAGTGATGGCCGCGGCCCTCCAGCTCCTCGCGCAGCTCGGCGAAGTTCTCGATGATGCCATTGTGGACGATGGCGATACGACCGTCGCAGCTGGTGTGGGGATGGGCGTTAACGACGGAGGGCTTGCCGTGGGTAGCCCAGCGGGTATGGCCGATGCCGCAGGTAGCGTCGCTGTCGATGTTGGAAAGCTCGCTCTCCAGGCCCGCGACCTTGCCCACGCGGCGGATGACGTCGAGGTGCGCCGCGGCGCCCTCACCCACCTCGAGCGCGACGCCCGAGGAGTCATAGCCGCGATACTCCATACGCTTAAGACCCGTGACCAGGATGTTCTTTGCAATATCAGAGCCGGTGTAGCCGACAATTCCGCACATAGGATAAATCCCTTCGTTCGCGTGACTGCAAGACGTCCACGCACAGGGGGCGCTGAGACGTATAACGTTCGAGTATTGTACTCACGCAAGCGCAAGCTGATATACCAGAAGTGGTATCTCAACTTAGATACCACCCGATGCACACATGCCCAGCCGGTCCAAACCGCCACAATGGGGACAGGAACCTTTGTGGTGGTTTGGACCGGGGCGGCGCTCTGTCCCAGCGAAAGATCTCGATCTGTAACATCTGGGGCTCCGGAAGCCGGCTTAGTGTTACAGATCGAGACATTACAGTTCGGCCCCTGCACTATGTCTCGATCTGTAACAGGTAGAACCGGTTTTGCCGTCCACGTGTTACAGATCGAGACAATTGAAGGCCCAGGCAGCTCAAACCACCACAAAGGTGTCTGCCCCCTTCGTGGTGGTCGCGCTGGCAACGGCGTTTCCCCAGATAAACCTGCCAAAATAAACCTGTCCCTTTTTGGTAGGTTTGGGATGCTACAATCTGGCTTGTACTTGAAACGCATCAAAGGGGCCGCTATGGCAAAGGTAAAAATCAGCGACGTCGCGCGCGAGGCCGGGGTTTCGTTGGGCACGGTTTCCAACGCGCTCAACCATCCCGAAAAGCTGCGCCCCGAGACCCTCAAGCTCATCAACGAGACCATCAATCGCCTTGGTTACCTGCCCAACCAAAGTGCCCGTCAGCTCGCAGGCGGCACCACCAAGTCCTTTGGCCTGGTCCTCCCCCGTCTCGATCACGGCTTCTCGCTCCAAATTGCCAGCGGCGCCCATAACGAGGCCCGCAAGCACGGTTACGACCTGCTCATCGCCAACGCCGATAACGACGGCATTCTCCAGGACCATTACCTGCGCTACTTTATGGGCACGCAGATGTCCGGCGTCATGGTTCAGCCCATGGCGTCCCCCGACTGGCACCCGACCATGACTAAAATGCCCGTGCCGATCGTCCATCTGGATATCCACTGTTCCGAGCCCGGCTACTACGTGGCTGCCGATAACGAAGCCCAAGGTCGCATCATCGCCGAGCTCGCCGTTGCCCGTGGCGCACGCCATATCACCGTTGTGGGAAGGGCGGCATTTATGCAGCTCACCTTGCGCGTACTTGGCATCCACAAGGCCCTCGCCCTGCATCCCGATATCAAAATTGAGGTCATTGACGCCGGAGAGTGGAATACCGCAGCCGACGGCTACAGCATTGGCGCTCAGATTGCCGGGCGCTCCGGCGACGAGCGCCCCGATTTTGTCATCGGCCTGACCGACGTACTGGCGTCGGGCGTCATCTCGGCGCTGGTCGATAAAGGCATCTCCGTCCCCGAGCAGGTCCGCGTGGCTGGCTGCGACGGCAACCCGCTCGCCTGGAGCGGGTCGGTCCCACTCACCACGGTGGCACCCCCAGGCTACGAGATTGGCCGCAAGGGCATTCAGTTGCTCATGGAGCAAATCGAAAACAAAGCCCCGGCGAAGACCAAGCACGCCCGTATCGGTTCCGCCGCACGCATCGTCACCGCGGTCACGGCCGTCGAGGACATCAACCGCCAAGAGCTCGTACGCCCGTTTTTACTGGAGCGCGCCAGCACCCAGGCAAGCAGTCACACCGAAGCCACCGCCATCAACCTCGGCGCCTACCTTTAGCACACGGCCTTGACCGCGGCCGTCAGGTCGAACAACGTATCGAGCACGGCCTCGCAGCCATCCACCACGTCCTGCGGCAGCGGCACGATATCGGGAACGGCAAAGACATGGCAGCCGGCCGTGATGCCCGAGACGCAGCCGTTGCGCGAATCCTCGACCACGGCACATTCCTCGGGGGCAAAGCCCGCGCGCTCGCAGGCAAGCAGATACATCTCGGGATCGGGCTTGCCGTGTACGACGTCCTCGCCGCAGGTCACCGTCTCAAACTTATCAAAGAGGCCGACCATCTTGAGGTTGCGCTCGGCCGTAACGTGGCGCGACGACGTCGCAAGACCCACGTGATAGCCCGCAGCCAGCAGCTCGTCGAGGCACTCGGCGGCACCGGCCTTAAGCTCCAGATCGGTCTTGACCATCTCGTCGCGAATCTCCCTATGGCGACGATAGATTGCCTCAGCGGTTTCGCGGCTGCCGTAATGCCCATCAAGGATCTCCATGACATCGGGCAACGTGCGGCCGATAAACTGATGGATCAGCGCATCGTCAATCGCGAATCCCAGCTCGGCCGCGCCCGCCTTCCACGCCTTGATACCCAAACGCTCGGTGTCGACCAGCGTTCCGTCCATGTCAAAAATAACGGCCTTGATCATATCGGTCCCCCATCTCTTCGCGCTGCTGTACTCCCGCAACTTTACCGCACCTGTAAACTTGTATATAACGTATATAGCATATTGCACTTTCGTTACATAGATAGAAGTCTTATGACAAGCGACTCGGTAGGATTATAGTTTTCGACCGAGTACTCAACGGCAAGGATCGACTTATGCTTTCAGACACCACCGCACCCGCAGAGGGGCTTCAGGACAAACTCGCAGCGCTCGAGCAGCTGCTTTTAGCATACGGACGCGTCGCCATCGGCTTTTCCGGTGGCGTCGACAGCAGCTTTTTGGCCGCGGTCTGCGCCCGCATCATGCCCGCCAGCACGCTTCTCGTTCACCTCACCACGCCGCTCATCGGCACGCCCGAGCAGGCTTCGTTTGAGCGGGCGGTTGACGGGCAGGCCGATGAGGGGCCGCACTTCAAGCTTCCCGTACTCAACCTCTCGGTCGATCAGCTGCAGCTCCCCCAGATAGCCTGCAACGACGCCGACCGCTGCTACCACTGCAAGCGCGCCGGCTTTACCGCCATCGTCAACCACGCCAAGTCGCTGGGCTTTCCCACCGTCATCGACGGCAGCAACGCAAGCGACCGCGGCGACTACCGCCCCGGCATGCGCGCCGCCCAGGAGCTCGGCGTGCGCTCGCCGCTTATGGAGGTCGGCTTTACCAAGGACGAGGAGCGCGAGCTGCTACGCGCCTGGGGCTATCCTGTCTGGAACCTGCCGGCAGGAGCCTGCCTGGCCACGCGCGTCCCCACGGGCGAGGAGCTCACGCGCGAGAAGGTCGATGTAATCCGCACCTGTGAGGACTACCTGCACGACCTTGGCCTGGACCAGGTCCGCGCACGCCTCGTCGGCGGCTGCATGCATATCGAGGCCGCGCCGGCAGACGTCGCCAAGATCGCCGCCCTCGGCAGCACCGCGGTCAACGACGAGGGCAAGGCCCCGCTTCCCGCCGCCATCGAATCTGCCCTGCGCAACCTAGGCTGCGATCATATCTCCCCCGAGGTCACCCCCTACATCCACGGCAACATGAACCTTTAAGTTACGCCGTTTAACCTACCAAAAAGGGACAGGTTTATTTTGGCAGGTTTTATCTGGGGAAATATCGCGGAACCATCGCCTCTCTAGTATCCACCTAACTTCGAGAGACACTAGAGAGGCGACTCGGCTGCATCTACCTCTTCCGATAGCGGCGGTTGCGGCTCGTCGATGAACCCATTACTTCAATGAGTCCTTTATCCGCCATTTTTGGCAGATGGTAACGGACGGACGAAATCTTGACCCCCGATGCAACCGCTATTTCTCGCGCCGTCATATCCATTCCGGCGCTGAGAGCCTCCAGGATCCTATCCGCCGTCGAAGCTGACAATTCTCTGCTCATATCGATAATTTCAAACGTGTCTTTGCCACATTTTGACAGGACATGTTTATTGACAAGGCCCCCGCAGATCAGGCGAATGTCATCCGAATCCCACTTCAAAGCCTCTCGTATTATTTGAACATCGCATACGCACCCATGCTCCCGCATAAACATGAGCAATGTTTCCTCGCGATGCGTCAGTTCGGTGTCCACATGGCCCTGAATCCACATGCGGTTTTCAGCAAGCTCCGCCCCGTGCCGGGAAAGCAGCACCGTAAACGAATCGGCCTTAACGATAAATTTCGGCCTGCCAAGCGAACGAGACTCCATCTCGCGAATCATAGCCGGGATGCCAGATCCCTGACTTTCCGCAACAGCCCCCTCAGCATGCTCTAACGGCGTCGCCCCCATCAGACTCATGAGCTTTGGGTTTCGGCAGCGCGATTCCCCGTCCGCAAGATTGTCCACCGTCTTTCCGCCCCAAAGCCCGCCGGGGTTTTTGATCTCTATTCTGTCTGGGTAGATATCGACGCTCACGGCCTGCCCCACAAACATGGGCGAATACTCTCGATGGATGCAGGCATTCGCCAAGGCCTCGCGCAAAACCTCCTGGGGTACTTCCCAATCTTCCCTTCTACCAGCGCCTCGCACTATCGCCGCTTTGCGCAAGTTTCGTCCGATCGCAGCGAGGGCATCTTCGATGCAAGCCGGAATCGGGCCATCGCACAACTGGCGGTCAATAAACCGGGGTTGCCCAGGAGCAGATTTTTCCACATCGGAATGAACGGCGACATCGATCATCAGCTTGGGATAGAACTGCTGGGGGTAAATTCCCGCCGACAGCAGCCCCGCGAGCTTCACAGCTCCATCCTTTGTAGTGATATTGAGTCTGGCCAGCTGCTTTTCCAGCGTATCGGCCCCGCGCAAAACGCGCGGGGTCTGCAGCCGGCGATTTGCGATAATGGACCGCACGACATCTGAATCCAAATCCTCGACTGTTGCCTCCGAAACCACCGTACCGTCTGCATCACTCGGAAGCAACGCACTCTGTAGCTCATATAGCTCAGCGGGCGACATCTTGATATCTTTATCATCCACGCGCTTGTAGCTACCGTTCTGCACGCCGCGCGCGCCGATATAGCATGGCTTCGCTTTGAGCTCAAGTTCAAAGATGCGCACCAGAAGTACCTGGAGCCCGTCAACCTCGCCTCGATCAAGCTCATACCGTGGCGCATGGGTCACCACCGCCGCTGAGCCTCCGTCTCCGATACCCGAAACAAACTGGTCGTGTACCCTGTCGATAGCAAAGTTGGCAGAAGGAACAAATCCTCTGGCTTCGTTCAGGCCCAAAATAATGAGCCCGCCCGCAGTGTTCGCAAAAGCACTCACTGTCTCCCATACGTCTGCACTCAATTTATTCGTGCAGGCTTTAACTTCTACCGATGCGTCATCGGTCCCCCGCCTGCGAAGGCGCTCAACGATAAGGCCAAGAGGTTCATCCAACAGCATTGGCATTCCGTCTCTCTAAAACAATAGATTTATCTCTCTAGAGTTTAGTATATCTCTCTAACTTTAGAGAGATAAGCGCCTAATTTTAGAGAGTTATTTAGAGAGATGTATCAAATTCACTGCTAGATTATCTAAGGCCATCTCTCTAACCGACTTTCTCTTTAGAGAGACGTTTAGAGAGACGAGCGCATCTCTCTAACCATGTGCTCCGCTCTTTAAAGCGTACACATCCCAACCGTGCCATAAGTTGCGGCGGGCATTACCCCGCCAACCCGCCAAAAGAGGACGGGTTTATTTTGGCAGGTTTTATCTGGGAAAACGCAAGCGAGGCCACGCCGAAGCCACCGTCATCAGCCTCGGCGCATACCTTTAGCGCACGGCCCTGACCGCCGCCGTCAGATCGAACAGTGTATCGAGCACGGCCTCGCAGCCGTCCACCACGTCCTGCGGCAGCGGCACGATATCGGGGACGGCAAAGACGTGGCAGCCGGCCGTGATGCCCGAGACGCAGCCGTTGCGCGAGTCCTCGACCACGGCGCACTCCTCGGGAGCAAAGCCCGCGCGCTCGCAGGCGAGCAGGTAGATCTCGGGATCGGGCTTGCCGTTCAGGGTATCCTCGTTGCAGGTCACCGTTTCAAACTTGTCAAAGAGGCCGACCGTCTTAAGGTTGCGCTCGGCCGCAACGCGGCGCGACGACGTCGCAAGGCCCACGTGATAGCCCACAGCCAGCAGTTCGTCCAGGCACTCGGCGGCGCCGGCCTTAAGCTCCAGATCGGTCTTGACCATCTCGTCGAGAGCATCCCTGTAGTGGGCTTCGACCGTCTCGACGATTTCGCGGCTGCCATAATGCTCCTCAAGGATGTCCCTGACATCGGGCATCGAGCGACCGATAAACTGATGGACCAGCGCATCGTCAATCGCGATCCCCAGCTCGGCAGCGCCCACCTTCCATGCCCTCATGTCCAAACGCTCGGTATCGATCAGCGTTCCGTCCATGTCAAAAATGACAGCCTTGATCATATCGACCCCCTTCGCCGGCTTGCGTTACCGCAACCCTACCCCCACTTTGCAACTTGTATATAACGTATATATCATATCGCTCCAACCTGCTGAAAAGGGACAGGTTTATTTTGGCAGGTTTTATCTGGGAAACGACCTGCGGCGTCTCCTGCTAGACTGGTAGATTCGCAACCGACTAACCAGGAGCCCCCATGTCGCGCAAGTCCGCCTACAAGCAAGTACTTTCCATCGGCACCGCCGTGGTGCTGGGGTTTGCGCTGTTTACGGGATCGATCGACGGAGCGCCCAAGCTGTTGTCGCCGCAAAGCGATGAGCAGGCGGCGGCTCTGGCCGAGAAGCAAAGCGAGAGCCCCAACCGCACCGACGACGAAGCGGACTTGGTCGCCCGGCTCGAATCGGGAACGGCGAGCTCCCCGGACCCTCAAAACAGCCAGGACTCTGGCGATGGCTCCGATTCCGCCGCAACCGACACCGGCGACGGCGCTTCCGCGGACAGCGCCGCCACCCCCATCGACGAGGTCGAAAACCCCGATCTCAACCGCGCCCGCGGCGTATATCTCAGCAGCATTCCCGACTACGCCGGCAACCCCTACGTTGCCCTTCGTGCCGACAGCACGCACGCGCTCGGCACGCCATCATTCACGCTCGATGAATACGAACGCGCTGCAGAAGAGGGCTGCTTTAAGAAGTTCTCTAAACTCGACAGCCTGGGCCGTACCCGCAAAGCACTCGCCTGCATAGGACCTGAATCGCTCGGTCAGGGCAAGCGCGGCGATATCTCGCGTATCCACCCCGCCGGATGGCACCAGCAGCGCTACGACTTTATTCCGAGCCAGAGCCTCTATAACCGTTGCCACCTTATCGCTTGGTCGCTCTGCGGCGAAAACGCCAACCGCAAAAATCTCCTGACCGGCACGCGCTATCTCAACGAGACGGGCATGTTGCCCTTCGAAGAGCAGATCCTCGGCTATATCCGCGACACGGGCAACCACGTGCTCTACCGCGTCACGCCCATGTACAACGAAGAGGAACTCGTCTGCCGCGGTGCCCGCCTCGAGGCGCAGTCGGTCGAGGACCACGGCAAGACACTGTGCTTCCACGTGTACTGCTACAACCTGCAGCCGCATGTGCAGATCGACTACGCCACCGGCCGCAACCAGGCCTCGGGGGATTAGCCCCGAGCCACGACAAGAACCGATTTGCAACCCCACCGGGGATCAAAAAGGGCCGCTCCGGATCACCCAGAGCGGCCCTTGCATCGGCACGTATGTTACAGGCAACGTCACACGCTACTTGGCGCGGCCCTCCTCATAGCGCTCGACCAGCTTGGCCTGAACGTCATAAGGCACCTGCTCATAGCCCGCGGGCTTCATGGTAAAGTCGCCCGTGCCGCGCGTAATAGAGCGCAGGCGCGTCGAGTAATCCGTCAGCTCGGCCAGCGGCGCCTGGGCGATGACCACGGTGTCTCCGCGCTCATCGGTCTCCATGCCCGTCACGCGACCACGCGAGGCCGAGATGTCGCCCATCACGGCGCCGGCGTAGCTCTCGGGGATCGTCACCGTGATTTTCTCGATGGGCTCCAGCACCACCGGGTCGGCATCGGCGCACGCCTTGCGCAGGCCGATGCGGGCCGCCGCGCGGAACGCCATCTCGTTGGAGTCGACGCTGTGATACGAGCCGTCGTACACAGCCACGCGAATGCCCGTGAGCGGGTAGCCGGCGATGATGCCGTCCTTCATAGTCTCCTGAACACCCTTATCCACGGCAGGGATCAGCGAGCGCGGAATGCGGCCGCCCACGACCTCGTCCACAAACTCATAACCGTCGCTCGTACCGTCGGCGGTAATCATCGGCTCCACACGCAGCCAGCAGTCACCATACTGACCGGCACCACCAGTCTGCTTCTTATGACGACCCTGGGCACTTGCCGTGCGGCGGATGGTCTCGCGATACGGGATACGGATCGGCACGCTCTTGGCAGCGACCTTGGTGCGGTCCTCCAGACGATTGAGCAGGACCGAAACCTGTGCCTCGCCCACCGCCGAGATAATGGTCTGGCCGGTCTCCTCGTCGCGGTCGATGCTCATGGTCGGATCGGCCTTGCAAGCCTTCTCGATAAACGTGTAGAGCTTCTCTTCGTCGCCGCGATTCTCGGCCTCGATGGCAATGCGGTACTGCGAGTTGGGGAACTTAAACGCCGCAGCCTCGACCTTACCGGTAATCGAGAGCGTATCGCCCGTCTCGGCAGCCAGCTTGGGCGCCACGATGATATCGCCGGCATACGCGTGCCCGACCTCGGTCATGTCGCGGCCGCACATCACATACAGGTGAGCCAGACGCTCGCCCTTGCGCGTGCGCGCATTGACCAGCTCAAGGCCCGGCTCAAGCGTACCCGTCAGCACCTTGATAAAGCTGATGCGACCCTGCTGCGGATCGGCCAGGGTCTTAAACACAAACGCCACCGGGCGGTCATCGTCGCTCGAGATCTTGAGCGAATCGCCATCGATAAGCGGCATCTCGCCGTAGTCCGTCGGCGCCGGGAAGTACGTGGCAATATCGTCCATCAGCGAGTTGACGCCCTGCTCCTTAATGCAATCGCCCGCAAAGACCGGCACAAAGATGCGCTCGGCGATCGCCTTGGACAACAAGCCCTCAAGCTCTTCCTGCGTCAGTGTCTCCTCGCCTTCCAGGTATTTCATCATCAGCTCATCGTCGGCCTCGGCAACGAGTTCGCACAGGTGGTCGTGGGCCTGTTCGGCCTGGGTACGATACTCCTCGGGGATCTCCGACTCAACGGCTTCAGCGCCGTTGCAATGGCGCGCCTTCATGCGCACCAGGTCGATGATGCCGTCAAAGTCCTCGCCCTCGCCCCAGGGAAGGGTCACGGCGCCCAGACGCGTACCAAAGCGCTCCTGCAGCAGGTCCATCGTGGTCGCAAAGCTGGCCTCGGAACGCGACAGACGGTTTACGAACACCGCACGCGCCAGACGCAGGTCCTCGGCGGCATACCAGAGCTTAACCGTCGTAGGCTGCGGGCCGGCCTCGGCGTCGACAACAAACAGAGCCGTCTCGCAGACGCTCATCGCGGCATAGGCGTCGCCGATAAAATCGGGATAGCACGGGGCATCGAGCACGTTGATGCGCGCACCCTTCCAGTCGATCGGCGCAATGGTCGTCGAGATGGAAAATGCACGCTTGACCTCTTCGGGGTCATAGTCGAGCGTGGGCTTGGTGCCGTCGTGGCCGCCCAGGCGGGCGGTCTTGCCGGAAAGGTGGAGCATGGCCTCGGCGAGTGAAGTCTTGCCCACCCCACCTTGGCCTACGAGCACCACGTTCCTTACGTTACCGGTCTTGGGAGCACCCATGATGACCTCCTTGCAGGGCCGCGCGCAATGCGCGACGCCAACGGGGAGAGTTCGCGGTCGGTGCCGTCCCGGGAGCAGCATGGTCGGCAGCCGAGCCGACTCACCCTCCAAATGTCCTATGCCACCACCCTACCCTTGCATCCGCCTGTCCATGCACACCTTTCGGCGCACGTATGAATACAGACGGCGAGAGGCCAGAGCAAACGTGCGAGGCGATTATTAAACCCCATCGATACAAATAAAAGCCGCCGCAGGCCGTAAGACCTGGCGGCTTCGCCTCAATTAAAAAGTTGAGTAAATAGCTGAGCCTACCCCTCGATACGGCTCAAGAACTCGCGGGTACGCTGCTCGCGTGGATGGTCGATGACCTGCTCGGCAGGACCTTCCTCGACAATACGGCCGCCGTCCATAAAGACCACGCGGTCGGCAACATCGCGCGCAAACTGCATCGCGTGGGTCACGATCACCATCGTCATGTTCTGCGCCGCAAGGTCTTTAATGACACGCAGCACCTCGGCCGTCAGCTCTGGATCGAGCGCCGAGGTCGGCTCATCAAAGAACAAGATTTCCGGGTCGAGCGCCAGGGCGCGGGCAATACTCACGCGCTGCTGCTGGCCGCCCGAAAGCTCGCACGGCACCTTGTTCTCGTTGCCCACAAGCCCCATCTGAGCAATCAGCTCGTGCGCACGAGCTTCCGCCTGCTCGCGCGGGCGCTTAAGCACGCGGATCGGCGCGTCGGTGATGTTTTTCATCACCGTATAGTGCGGAAACAGATTGTAGTTCTGGAACACCAGGCCGAATCGCGAGCGCGCCTGCTTGGGCACATCGCCCTTCGCATACACCGCGCCCGAACCCGCATCCGTCGCGACGGCAAGGCCGCCAAACGAGAGCGAGCCTCCGTCGAGCGTCTCGAGCAGTGTGGCGCAACGCAGCAGCGTGGACTTGCCGCCACCCGAAGGCCCGATAATCGCCACGACCTCGCCACGCTTCACCTCAAGCGAGATATCCTTGAGAACCTCATTGCCGCCAAACGCCTTGCGCGCGCCTTCGATCTTCATCACTGAGTTAGTCATGGTAATAGTCCAGCTTCTTTTCGGCGGCGCCCAGCAGCATCTCGACCACAAAGTTAAAGACCCAGTAGATCAGCGCCGCGATTGCAAACGGCACCATGTTCACTTGCGAGGCAACCAGCGCCTTGGCCGTCGAGAACATCTCGCCCACGCCAATGGCAAATGCCAGCGACGTATCCTTGACCAGCGTGATAATCTCGTTGCCCATCGCCGGCAAAATGCGCTTAGCGACCTGCGGCATCACAATGTACAAAAATGTCTGCAGGCGCGAATAGCCCAGCACCTCGGCAGCCTCGTATTGACCGCGCGGAATAGACTGCAGGCCCGATCGATAGATCTCGGCAAAATAGCCGGCGTAGTTGATGATGAACGCCACAACGCACGCCGTCCATTTGGAATCGGGTGTGAGCGAGATGCCAAACACGTAGTACGGGGCAAAGTAGATGGCAAACATCTGCAGCATGAGCGGCGTGCCACGCATGACCGAAATGTAGATGCGCGCAATCCAGCGAAGCGACGCGATTTTGCTCATGCGCATAAACGCCACGGGGATTCCCAGTGGAATCGACCCGAGCAGCGTCAGCACAAACAGCTGCAAGCTGACCAAGAATCCCTGGCCAAGCATCTGCATCATGACTTGGATAGACAACCTACCCTCTCTTTCGCAACAGCAGAACAGCGGATCTTATTCTCAAATAGGCGCAGTGCCCAAGATTGCGAGCGACAAGCCCGACGAAGCGTACTTTGGTACGCGAGGAGGGTTTGAGCGGCAAGATCGGGTTCCTGGGAAAGCCGTTATTTGAGCACCCAATTATCGAAGGAAAGACCGTAATCTGCATACTTGTCGCAGAGGTCCTTAACCGTGCCGTCCTCGTAGAGCGCCTTGAGCGACTCGGTTACAGCATCGGCCGACTTGGTGTCGCCCTTCTTAAAGCCAACGGCGTAGTGCTCGCTGGACAGCGGCTTGTCGAGCTGTGTATAGGCATCGGGCTTGGCGGCGAGCTGATACTGGGCAATCGAAAGGTCGCAAGCCACGGCATCGACCGCGCCGCTCTCGAGCTGCATAAACGCCGTGTTGTACTCACCGATGGTATCGAGCGTGGCAAACGTCGCGGCCAGATCCTTCTGGTCGCCCTCGAGCACATCCTGCGCAGCGGAATCGGTCTGGGTGATCACGGTCTTGCCGGCAAGATCGTCCCAGCTCTTGATGCCCGCATCCTTCTTGACCACCAGCACCTGCTCGTTGAGCATGTACGGCTCGGAGAACGTGTAGTCGTCCTCGCGGCCCTCCATGGTAAAGCCGTTCCAGATGCAGTTGATGGCGCCCGAGTTGAGCAGCGTGTCCTTGGCATCCCAGTCGATGGCCTCGTATTTGACCTCCCAGCCCTGCTTATCGGCAACAGCCTTGGCCAGATCGAGATCAAAGCCGGTGTACTCGCCGTCGTCGCCCACAAAGCCGTACGGAGGATAGGACTTATCAAAGCCCACCACGAGCTTCTTGGACTCCGCGGCACCCTTCGTATCCTTGGCCGCGGCAGAGCCGGCAACAGAGCCCTTACCGGCACCGCCGCCACAACCGACAAGACCAAGGCCGAGCACCGTGGCGAGCGAGCCGGCTAGACCAACAAACTGACGACGAGACATATCGGTATTCATGGTATTCCCCCTTGGTGGCACTTTAGTTAAGTAAAGTGAGTCATGTAACGTTCAGAATCATACACTTTACCTTGATAGAGTACAAGGGAGGATTTGCCCGCCGGGTGCCGGGGCAGGGGTTAAGTTTGCTGCTCTACAGTCCTGCTCACGACGGAGGCCACATTAAGTGGCCTCCTGTTCGTGCGGAACTCGCGACAAATTAAACTCCGCGCCGGGCGCCACTCAGCCGGGAGACAACGTGCTCGGAACCTTAAATAGCCTCCTCTCCAAACGGGCACGTTGAATGCACGGTACAATTGCTTCGGACTTTTCTTTTATTAAATAGTGGGGTTAATTCATGGCAGAATCTCGTGCGGAGCGTAAGGCTCGTCGTGCTTTGATCGAGGCGGCTGAGGGGTCGGGGGAGAAAAAATCTTCTAAGAAATCCAAGGCGTCTCAGGATGCGAAGGGTAAGTCGGCCAAGGGCAAGGCTAAGGCCAAGCGTTCTGGCTCTCGTCGGGGCGGGGATAAGGCATCTCAGACTCGCCCCAAGCACTCGCATAAAGATCCGGCTTCGGCTGCGCGCAAGACTGTGGACCCCAAGTCTCCCTGTTCGATCATGAAAGCTTGCGGTGGGTGCACGGCGCTCAATCGTCCTTATAAGAAGCAGTTGGCGGCCAAGCAGGCTGCTATGGAGGAACTGTTTGCTGAGCTCTGTGAGCGCGAGGGCATAACCGTCGATCCCATTCGCGGTATGGGCGTCACCCTAGGCGACCCGGGCAAATATCCTGCGCCGCGCGGTTTTCGTCATAAGGCTGCCACTCCGTTTGCTCCCGGTAAGGAGGGCGCTGTCCGCTGCGGTTTCTTTGAGCGCGGCACGCACAAGATCGTTGCCGTACCCGAGTGTCCTGTCGAGGCGCCGGGTGCTCGTCAGATTCTCAACGGTATCGCTCGCGAGGCCGAACGTCTGCACATTCCCGCCTTTAACGAAGACAAGCATCTGGGGCTGCTTCGCTATGCCGTCGTTCGCTGCGGCTGGCGCACCGACCAGATTATGGTCACCCTCGTGACCGCTCAGCGCGACTTGCCGTATGCGCAGGAGTTCTTTGAGGCCGTCGCCGCACTCGATCCGCATATCGTCACCGTTGCCCAAAACATCAACGGACGCCCCGGCAACGCCATTCTAGGCGAGGAGACCCGCATCGTGCATGGCGCCGAATGCATGCGCGACCAGCTGCTCGGCTGCGACTTCGACATCTCCCCCACCGCGTTCTATCAGACCAACCCGCAACAGACCGAGCTGCTCTACCAGCTCGCCATCGACGGCATGGACCTGCGCCAGGGCGACGTGCTTATGGATGCCTATTGCGGCAGCGGCACCATCGGCCTTTGCGCCGCAAAGGGTGCCCAGGACAAGGGCATTGGCATCATGCTGCTCGGTGTGGAGCGAAACCCCGCGGGCATTGCCGACGCGCGCCGCAATGCCGAGCTCAACGGTCTCACCCGCAGCGCTTGGTTTATGGCCGACGACGCCACCGACTACATCCTCGATGCCGCCGACAACAACGAACGCGTCGACGTCCTTTCCATCGACCCGCCGCGCGCCGGCTCCACCCCCGAGTTCCTCGAAGCCGCCTGCGCACTCAAGCCGCGCCGCATCACCTATATCAGCTGCAACCCCGTGACCCAAGAGCGTGACCTGCACCAGCTCCTCGATGGAGGCTATCGCCTGCTCAAGATCACACCGGTCGACATGTTCCCCCATACCGACCACACAGAAACCGTCGTGGTCCTCGAGCGCCGCTAATCCACCCCAGTAGATTTTTGGGACAAGAAGGGGGCGACCCATCTGGGCCGCCCCCTTTACTTGGTTTATGAACGCCGTTACATGCCCTTGCGCAGGTCGCACACGCCGGCTGCCGCCATCTCGCGCAGCAGCGTCTCGCGATCGCGCGTCACGATCAAATCCAGCGGGAAGTGAATCTCGTCGAGCATCTTGCGCGCGTGATCGAGCTTGCCAATGGCCATGCCAATGTGGGCATCGGTCGACACGCCAATGCCAACGCCCAACTCGGCGCAGCGCTCGGCGATCTTGCGGCATACGGCCCAATGCTCAGTGTCGGCACCGTGCTCAAGACTATGGTTGTTGATCTCGATAATCTTGTGCTTGGCCTTAGCCGCCAACAGCACCTCGTCGATATCGAACGGCACGCCCGAGCGCCCCGCATGCCCCAGCATGAACACCTTGGGGTGCTCCAGGGCATTGATGTACATCTGGGTCGTTTGGGCGAGCGTCGCGCCTTCGGCAAACTGCGGGTTATGCACGCTTGCCACCAAATAATCCAAATTACGCGTCACCAAATCGAACAGCGAATGCTCACGACTATACGAATCGCCGGCGATATTGAGCGAAACGGGAATGTCCTCGCCAAACAAGCTTCCGTCCAGCGAAACGATATCGGCCTCGGCGCCGCGGAGCACCAGCACGCCGCTCCAAATGCGCGGCCAGATATCCTGGTTAATAAAGAACTGGAAACTGCGCAGGTCATTGGGGCAAGGCGTTACCATCGAGCTGAAATGATCGGCGGAACCGAGCACCTGAAGGCCACGCTCCGCCGCCCAATAGATGTTCTCCTCAATGGTTGAGTACGCATGCGCGGAGAACATCGTATGAGTATGGATATCACAGGAAAGCAGGTAGGGCATCAGGTCTCCTTGTCCAGCATGGCCGTCGCGTATATTCATTGTACGCATAGCTTTCGGCAGTCGTAAAACTGCCTCATCCCAATCACACAACGGCATAGACAACGGGGTCTGGCTTAACACCAAACCCCGTTTCACGTAAAACATTGTAAGCAGAGCGCTTTACTTTTAACGATACTCGTCCGCCAACTGTTTCCAAGCGGGTAGCGAATTGATAATCGTTTCGTAACTCACGCAATAACCCAGGCGGAACCAACCAGGCATGCCAAAGCTGTCCGAGGGCACCGCAAGCAGCTCATACTTCTTCGCGCGCTCACAGAACGCATTCGCATCGGGCTCCAGTGCCTTCACCCACAGGTAGAATGCACCATCCGGCTCAACATAGGTGTAGCCGTACTCCGCTAGTGCGTCGGTAAGCGCGGTGCGGTTGCGAGCATAGGCCTCGACATCACTCGGCTCATCGATGCAATCGATGATCACGCGCTGGAAGAGCGCCGGTGCACACACGAAGCCCAGCGTACGGGCGGCACCGGCAACGGCGGGCATTAGACGAGCTGCCTGAGGATTCGTATTGGGAACCAGGATCCACCCGACGCGCTCGCCCGGTAGCGAAAGCGACTTGGAATACGAGTAGCACACGATGGTGTGCTCGTAGATCGAAGGCACCCAAGGCACCTCGGCGCCATAGACAATCTCGCGATACGGCTCATCAGAGATGAGCATAATCGGATTCTCGGGATCGCGCTGAGCGTTGGCCTCGCGCAGAACATTGGCCAGTCGCGTCAGCGTGTCGCGTGTATATACGGCACCGGTCGGATTGTTGGGCGAGTCGATGATGACGGCAGCCGTCTTATCGGTAATCGCCTTGAGCACGTTACTCACGCTCAGCTGGAACGTATCTTCATCGGCGAGCGCCTCAACACACGTGCAGCCGGCCTTCTCAATCCACACGCGATACTCCGGAAAGTACGGGGCGATAACAACAACCTCATCGCCCGGGTTCGTAACGGCATTGAGCGTGCAGGTGAGCGAAGCCGCGGCACCCACCGTCATAAAGACGTCCTTGCCCTCATAGCTCGTGCCAAAGCGACGGTTGAGCGAGTCGGCGACGGCCGCTCGACATTGCGGCAGACCCGGCGCAGGCGTGTATCCATGCAACTGGTCGCTCGGCAGCTCCAAGGCCTTCTTAATGGACTCAGCCACGGCGGCAGGTGCCGGAACGCTCGG